>JGI20130J15133_1001706_pt1 | contig 17666 bp, 13 predicted proteins | sample WasSprMetagenome_FD_15133 | JGI IMG/M metagenome (IMG submission 15133) | reverse complement strand
TTCACGATTCTAATCACGGTCGGAAGTTTCTTGCTGGCAACCAAGCTACTTCCTCATCCCTTAAAGGATGTTTTTTTAGTATGGGTCACGTACACATTGTTAGCAACTAGAAGTCTTCACATCGAAACAAGGCGAGTTATTAAGGCTCTGGAGAAAGGTGATATTGAAGAAGCCAGGAAAGCTCTCTCCTGGCTTGTAAGTAGAGACACAGAAAAGCTTGACGAGAAAGGAATCCTCAGAGGAACTCTTGAGACACTATCCGAAAACATATCCGACGGTATCATAGCTCCTCTTTTCTACATTGGCATAGGAGGTCCCTTGCTGGGGCTCTTGTACAAAACGATCAACACTCTTGATTCCATGATCGGTTACAAGAACGAGCGGTATTACTATTTTGGCAGAATCGCAGCTCGACTTGATGATATTTTCAACTATATTCCCGCAAGGCTAACGGGAATTTTCATTGTATCTTCAGCGTGGATTCTTCAATTTGTCAGCGAATCCATATCGCTCCGGAGTTCGCTGGATTGGAAACGTGGCTGGTATATTATGAAGCGAGATGGAAGGCTTCTCGCGAGCCCTAACGCTGGCATTCCCCAGGCAGCCATGGCAGGGGTGCTGGGAATACAATTGGGAGGTCCAACATCGTATTTTGGAAGGATTTTGAATAAACCGACAATTGGTGATCCGATACATCCGCTATCGTTAGAGTCATACAAACTGGGAGTTATTATTTTATATCTTTCTTCGGTAACAGGGCTTTTGATGAGCGTAATACTCGAGCTGATCGGCCAATTAAGAATGTTTTTCTAATTATGTGTAAGCTGGCAAAGAATTTTGTCTAATTTCGTTTCAACAGGGAGGAAAATTTTTAATGAAACAGTGGGCTCACGGTGGGAATATCTACGAGATGTCGCGAATCTTAGGATGCCAACCTGAAGATATTATTGATCTGAGTGCAAGTATAAACCCCCTGGGTCCACCTAAAGGACTAAGGGAAATTATATGCGATAGCTTCAATGCAGTTCGGCACTACCCTGATATAGAAAACAGAGAACTGATCAAAACTATAGCAGAGTGTAGCAGCGTGCAGGAAGATTGCATAGTTGTGGGTAATGGTTCTACTGAAATTTTGTACTGGATTCCTTACGCCTTGGACTTAAAACGCGCAGTAGTCATAGTTCCAACCTTTAGTGAATACATACGCTCTCTCGAAAATAAAGGCGTGATGGTAAGGATGTTAGTTACATCGTGGGAACATGGGTTTCAGCCAACAGAGTATCAGCTTGAAGTGGCCATAGATAGCGCTTACCCCGATGCTGTTTTTCTAACAAATCCGGGAAGTCCTTCAGGTGTTCCTCTTTCTCATGAAGTCCGAGAATTTGTAAAATACAGAGCAGAAAAAGGCGATTTTCTTTGGATTATAGACGAAGTATTCATTGACTTTTGCGAGGAATTTTCCCTGCTTGAACTTGTAAGGACATTGCCAAACATCGTGATAATACGATCTCTTACCAAATTTTACTCGTTACCAGGATTACGTCTTGGATATGCCATCGCTCATCCGTCTATATGCCAGAAATTAAGATCCTTTATTCCTCCGTGGTCTGTTAACGTTATTGCTCAGAAAGCCGGAGCGTATTGTATGAGGCAAAGCGATTTTCGGAGGAAAACCCTGGAGTTTTTCTCTAACGAGAGACCTAGAGTTTTTTGTGCTTTAAAAGAGATTCCCTGTGTGTCTTTCCTGGAGAGTTTAGCCAACTATGTTCTTATCAAACTGGAAAATTCCTGTCCGGCTAACGCACCGGAAATACAAGCTACTTTGATTGAACGAAACAGGATTCTGGTCAGGAATTGTGAAAATTTCAAAGGCTTATCAAATCGGTTCATCAGAATTGCTATATCATCTCCTGAAGTGAACGACTTGTGGTTAGGAGCCTTCAGAAAAATAATTGAATCTTCCGAAATAGGGAGAGGTAAAGGAAATGAGCAAAATAGAGATTGAGGTACCGTCTGTGTCGGTTATTATCCCGGCCTATAATGAAGAGGCATTTCTGGAAACGACGGTAAGTTCCGTCCTGAACACCAATTTCCCGTGCGAAGTCATAGTGGTAAACGACGGCTCCACAGATCGCACGCAAGAGATTATTGAAAGATTTGGAGGTCGAATAAAGGCTATCACTCATCCCAAGAATAAAGGCAAAGGTGCTGCCATGGCTTCAGGGATAAGGGAAGCAACTGGGGAAATCGTGGTATTCTGCGACGCCCATCTTCTAGGTCTCAAACACCATCATCTTTTATCCCTTGTTTTGCCGTTGGTTTACGGATCGGCAAAGGCGGTTCTAGGAATTGGTATACCTGAGGAACTATCGGCATCTTTAATAAGTTTTGTTCCCTTCTTCATCTTGACAGGGCAACGGGCCTATTATCGAAAGGACATTGAACCGCTCACAACCGAAATGGAAAAACTTGGCTATGGAGTGGAAACCTATCTTTTTGCAAAATTTCCTCGTGACAAAACGGCTCTCGTGCTTCTGCCCGGTCTTATTCATTTAACCAAACAGGATATGCTTCCAAAAAAGGCGATTGTGACCGGTTACTTACGGGAAACAAAGGAAATTCTCGGCACCATTGGTAAATTGGCTAAGAAGAGAATAGCGGATAGCATTACTAACAACAGGGGAGTTTGAGACATAACCTACTGAGAAAACCTTCCGACAAATGAGATTCCCCAAATAAAAAATTTGGAGCGGGAAGAGAGATATTTTCTGTGAGGAGGGAGTTATATTCTCTTTTCCCGCTCCTAGGCTATGACTTTCTAAGCAAGGCCTACCATAGGAAGAAGGATCATCAGACCCAACCAGATGACAAATCCACCGAAAATGTCGAAAAGCACGCCAGCCCTGATCATTTTCGTAATGGGCACCATACCAGATCCGTAGACTATAGCGTTTGGAGGTGTAGAAACAGGAAGCATAAAACCCCAGCTAGCCCCAAGGGTTGCACCGATTGCTGGGGGAATAGGATTTACACCAGCCGCTTGAGCTAAAGAAATAACAACAGGAACAACCATATTTGCCGATGCTGTATTAGATGATGTTTCGCTGACTAAGATGGCAATGAAAATAGATCCCAAGGTTATTCCCCACATAGAGGTAGCGCCACTTAGGCTCATGAGAGATTTACCTATCGCATCGGCGAGTTTCAACTCAAACATGAGCTCTCCAAGGGTTAAACCGCCACCAAAAAGCAAAAGGGTTCCCCAGTCAATATTTGTTGCTTGTTTCCATGATATTGTAAATTCTCGTTCCTTCCAGTTTGTGGGAAGCAAGAACAAAAGGGTTGCTCCCACAAGGGCCGCTATGCTTTCAGGGAAAATCTTATTGTAATTTTTGTATAGTGCGCTTTCTGTTCCGTAGATAAGAGCGATAACTCCAGGAATAAGCCAGAGAGCCACCGTTACACAAAAAGCTATCATTACATTCTTCTGTCCCCTGGTCCATGGTCCGATGAGAGCTCTTTCTTTAAGAATATAACCTGTTCCACCCTCTAGACGGGACACCTCTGGTTTATGAAGATAGTACATCAAGACGAAGAGGAGAAGATACAAAAAGATAAGAAGAGGAACGGCAAAAACCATCCACTGGAAGAAAGCAATTTTCACATTGCAAAACTTTTCTATCATGGCTATGCCTATGATATTTGGAGGGGTTCCTACTGGAGTTCCGATTCCTCCTGCGGAAGCGCTGTAAGCTGCCATCAGCATCATAGCCGTTCCAAATCGAAGTTTTGTTGGATCTACAAACTTTCCGGTTTGGCGATGTATAATATCGGCGATAGAGTAAACTATTCCAAGACCTATTGGAAACATCATAGCCGTTGTAGCGGTATTGCTTATCCACATGGAAATAAAAGCGCAGATAACGCCAAAAGCAAACAATATTCTGCCTGTACTGTTTCCCACAGATCGAATTGACATGATGGCGTAAGCAAACCGCTTGTCTAAGCCGTGAATGCTCATAGCTTCTGCAATAATGAAACTTCCAAAAAACAGGTAGATAATAGGATCGGCAAAGGGTGCTAAAACTTTTTTTACATTAGCTACTCCCAATATTACGCAAAGGATAGCTCCCCAGAGTGCACTCATGGGAATCGGAATAGGTTCCGTAATCCACCAAACGGCTGTCCACGTAACTATGGAAGCAAGAATATGAGCTTTAGGGGTTAAAGACGGCATAGGAATAAGATACACAATAATAGCTACAAGAGGCCCCAAGAAAAGCCCTATAGTTTTTCTCCAATTTTCAAATCGCTCTTCTTTCTCTGACAAAACTTCCCGGATTTCCTCTTTCTGAGGCTCTAACTGTTTGCTCTTAACACTTTCGTTGCCTATCATGATTCTTTCCCCCGTCCATTATTTCTTATTCCAACGGTTTTTTCGCGTTCTTCCACAACACACTAAAAAGATCGCTCAAGCGAACGATCCCCTTTGTGGCATTTCCAGAAAGAACAACTAAATACATGTATGGTCCTGAGACCATATGAAGAAAGACTTTTTCACAGGGCATGTCTTCAGACACGTATTCTTTTTCTGAAAAGTGATACATAATGTCCTTAACGGGTAATTCGTGGACTAAGCTTCTAATCTGTTTTAAGAGTTCTTCCCAGGAAGACGGTGGATTCCCCAAGCTTTCTCCAAGAGCGGTCACAACATCAACAAGACGAATATATCCAACAATTTTTAGATTCTGATCATGAACAAAAACTACCCGTGGTTTATACTCAAGGGCAGAGCGAGCTCTCCAGGCATCCATCATCAAAATAGCATCATATACGGATCTATCCTCTGCGACCTTGGCACAATCCGTAATGGGTATCATCAAATCTCTTGCTTTCATGTCGGCGGCTCCCTTCTAAATCTTTTTATTCACCTAATAAAGAAACGCCGGAAAAGCCATTGATCCATATAGCCCTCAAGGCTTATCCTAGACCTACGCCTTTTAGAACAGACAGCACTATTGCCGCAGCCATAACGGAGCCGATCTGGCCTCCCGTATTGGCTCCCATGGCATGCATAAGAAGCCAGTTATTTGTATCGTACCTACGACCTTCTATTTGAACCACTCTGGCCGCCATGGGATATGCCGATATGCCAGCAGCGCCGATAAGAGGATTAATTTTGCCCTTTGATAAGAAGCACATGAGTTTCCCAAAAAGAACACCCGTTACCGTATCCAAACAGATGGCTAGCAATCCAAGAGCGAGAACGATAAGCGTCTGAGGTTTAAGAAAAATATTTCCGTCCATTGTCCCACCTATGGAAAGACCAAGAAGAAGGGTAACAATATTTGCTATTTCGTTTTCAGATGCTTTTGTAAGACGAGCAACAACACCCGACTCCTTCATTAAATTGCCGAGCATTAACATACCCATCAGAGGAGTGCCCATAGGAGCGATGATGCAGCAAACGATTGTTACGACGATAGGAAAGAGAAGTTTCACCTTCTTTGATACACTCTTTTGAGAAGGATACTCCATCCTAATGAGCTTTTCCCTTTTGGTGGTGAGCATTCGCATAATAGGAGGCTGAATAAGCGGCACTAAAGACATGTAAGAGTACGCCGCTACAGAAACTGCTCCAAGAAGATGAGGTGCAAATTTTGAGGTTACATAAATAGCAGTAGGGCCATCACAAGCACCGATAATGCCAATTGATACGGCATCCAGAAGATTAAAACCAAGAAGAAGTGCTATAAGAAAGGTGAGAAATATGCCGAATTGTCCGGCTGCCCCTAGAAGGAGAATTCTAGGGTTTTCTAAAAGCGGTGCAAAATCCGTCATGGCGCCAATGCCGATGAATATGAGGCATGGGAAAACTTCATTGGCAACGCCGAATTCGTAAAAGTGCCTCAAAAGACCATCAGATCCCATTAGATTGGCAAGAGGAATATTTACAAGGATTGCTCCAAAGCCAATAGGCACAAGAAGAAGAGGTTCATATCCCTTTTTTATGCCCAGGTACAGAAGGCCACATCCTACAGCGATCATTATGATGTTCTGAATGGTAATAGCGCTAAGACCAGAAGTAAGAGCCGAAATGCCAGTGATGATAATCTCTTCCATCAGGACCTCCCCTTATCATTAGTCTCTTCTTCTTCTTCACGATACGGAAATAATCTTTTCAGACCTTCTACAATAAGGGTAAGCAACCAGAGAGTAAGAAGAGTACCTACCATTCCAACAAAAGCAATAACAAGCCCTTTCGCTACCATATCCCCACTCCGTGTTTCTTAAACGATNAACCATGCCTATCATTTTCTAATGCCCGCTANTTAAAGGGCGCCCTGGGGCGTTGGAGNGNTATGCAAGATCCGTGCAAGAGTTCTATAGCTTTCAGTTAGTGGGAAGATTAGATGGTCAGGAACAAATTTTGAGGTTCTTGTATGCCATTGTGGCGAAAATTTGCGACAATGTGGCTAAAATTAGCCACCATGGTGAACAAACCTAGGAATTACTATTGAATCCTGTAAGCTGATACTTTTCCAGCTTATACCGTAGAGTTCCTCTTGGAATTCCGAGAAGTTTTGCCGCTTGAGACACATTTCCGTTGGCAAGTTGGAGGGCTTTCTTTATGAAGGAAAGAGCAAGCCGGTCAAGTACTTCTTCCAAATTCATTCCTTCAAGAGGTATGTTAAAGGAAGATAAGAAGTTGTTATCAAAGGTAATATCTGCAGTCTGTGCAATTTCTTTTGGAAGGTGATGGACGTCGATTAACTTGTCATCGTGCATTATACATATTCTTTCCAGAACATGAGCAAGCTCCCTGACATTTCCTGGCCAGGAGTAAGCCAGCAAAAGTTTTTCCGCTTCAGGCGAAAATCCCTGAAAATTACGGCTATATTTTTTGTTGTATTCTGCCACAAAATGTTTTGCTAAAGGAATAATGTCCTCAGGCCGTTCTCGAAGAGGTGGAATGTAAAGAGGAATAGCATTAAGCCTAAAGTATAGATCTTTCCTGAATTTGTTTTCTAGGACATACTTCTGAAGATCCTGGTTGGTGGCGGCAATAATTCTAATATCCACTTTGTAAGACTGAGTTCCCCCAAGACGACGAATGGAACGATCTTCTAAAACTCGAAGAAGTTTCGCCTGAAGCCCGGGAGCTAACTCACCTATCTCGTCAAGAAAAACGGTGCCTCCATTGGCCACTTCGAAAAGTCCTAACTTTTTCCCTCTGGCTCCCGTAAAAGCCCCCTTTTCATACCCGAAAAGCTCACTTTCCANGAGATGCTCTGGCAAAGCAGCACAGTTTATTTCTACAAAAGGATCTTTTGATCGAGGACTCAAAGCATGGATAGTCCTCGCAAACAAATCCTTTCCAACACCGGTTTCTCCTGTAATCAACACAGTAGCATCCGAAACCGCTGCAATTCTTTTGACCTTTTCAAGAAGATCCTTAGTTATTGGGCTTTCTGCTATTATTGGCTTACCCCTTAGAATACCATCATGATGAGAACGAAAAGCTTTAACTTCTCTCTTCAGCCTTTGCGTCTCTAAAGCAAGTTTAACAATGAGAGTTATTGCGTCTGCTTTAAAAGGTTTTTTAATGTAATCGTATGCTCCCAACTTGATAGCTTCTACAGCGGACTCCACAGAGGCATACCCTGTGATAATTACTACCAGGATGTCTGGATCTTCTTCTTTCAGCTTTTTAAGAACTTCAATGCCCCCCATGTCGGGAAGGTTTAAATCAAGAAGGACCAAATCAACAGACGAACTTCTCACAATATCAAGAGCTTCACGAGCTGTTGATGCTACGATACTCTCATATCCTTCGTCCCTTAGAATACGCTGAAGATTGTCACATATAAAATCTTCATCATCAACAATAAGAATCCTGCCCCCGTTCATGACTCGACAGTCTCCTATCACCGTTCTATGGGTATATCAAAATAAAAGGTTGAACCTTTACCTGGAGCACTTGTCACATTGATTCTTCCTCCGTGCTCCGTGATAATGCTGTGGGCTATAGCAAGACCAAGACCACACCCTGATGATCGGCGACTGAAAAAAGGATCGAAAATATAGGGTAGATCCTGTGGATCAATTCCCTTGCCCGTATCTGAAACCACAATGCGAACGGAATCCTTTGAAATCATTGAATCTTCGGCCTTCACCATGAATATCTTAACAAACAGTGTTCCTCCCCCTTCTTTCATGGCCTGAATAGCGTTCAGAAAAAGATTTAAAAAGACCTGCTTTATCCTTTCTCTGTCTATGTCAAGTGGTGGAAGAGACTCTTCAACCTCGGTGATTATGCTTACTTTGCTGTTTTTTGCCAGTTTTCTTACGAAGAAGAGAGTATCCGCTAAAACAGAAGAAAGATGTACCTTTTCAATATTAAAATTTCTGGAAGGTCTTGCAAAATCCAGGAGTCCGTTTACAAGGTCTTCAAGCCTTTCTATTTCCTGGAGAGATCTTCTAATAAGTTCTTTATACTCTTCCTGTTGGATTCGATCGTGAAGATCGTCCATCATAAGAGAAATCCCTGTAAGAGGGTTTCTTATTTCGTGAGCAATGCCCGCCGCCAGTACACCCAAACTGGCAAGACGATCTGTTCTCCTGAGATGTTCTTCCATCTCTTTTCTGGTTGTTATGTCTTGGAAGAAAATTAAAAGATTTCTTTCGGGTAAATTTTCAACAGCAAGCACCGATGATGAGTATTCAACCACGTACTCCTTTCCGTCAGGAAATGTTATCGTTGACTCCATAGCCGGTTTTATCGAGCAACCAGATTCCAAGCATTCGCGTACCAAACTGTTCCAGCCAGGAAAATCCTTAAAAGCTTCCAGAAAATGTTTTCCTATCACTTCCTCTTTATTGATTCCAAAAAATCGTTCTGCATAAGGATTAAACCATCGTATATGTCCCTGCCCATCGAAAACGACGACTCCAAGTGGAATCTTAGCAAGAATTAAAGTGACAAAGTTCTTTTCTTTAACCAATTGCCAGTAAAGCTCCGAATACTCGATGGCTCTGGCGGCATCTCCCGCAAGAATTTCCAAAGCCTCTATTTCTGTATTCCCAATAGAGGATTCCTCACCAACCCTGTCAGCTCCTAAAACCCCTATGACTTTGTCTCTACTCCTTATGGGTACCCAAACGATGTGTTTACTTCCTCCAGAAAGGGCAATCTTTTTATCTAGCTCGGTTGCGTTTTCGCTGCTGTAAACATTCTCAATAAACACAGTACCTCCTGTGCGAAAGGCCTTTACAAGAGCGCAATCATGACGGTCCACATTGAAAGAAGAAGAGAAAGCAATTTTTTCATGATCTGGCGAAAATTGGTAGGTTCCTTTGCATATCAATTGACGGCTTTGGGGATCGAAAAGATATAAGATTGCTCTATCGTACCCAAGTCCTTCTACGGCTATTTTCAATACAGACCTAAGAACATCATCCCGCTTATAGGCTATGCTCATAAGCTGGCTTAGAGAATGAATGTTTTTAATGATTCGTATCTGCCTTTCAAGTTCATAGGAGTACTGCTCCAGATTCTTCTTGGACTGGGTCAATTCTTCAAGAGAACGTTCAAGCTTCATCCGATGTTCGTGAATCTCATGCGCCATAGNTTCAAGGTTCTTAGATANAATCTCCAGCTCATCTCCTGTATGAACGATAATATCCTCGGGTAACTTCTTATCGGCGATTTCAACAGCTTTCTGAGCAAGATGGCGTATTGGTTTTGTAATTGTCCTTGCCAGGACTAAAGCTACGCACGCTGCAATAAGAAGGGAAAAAACAAGAACCAGAAAACTTTCCGTCTTTGTCCGGAAAAGCATTTCTCTAATAGCTTTTTCTGTAGAAACAACAGGCTCTTTGAACTTTGAAATTTCAACCCCGATCGTGATACCACCGAAAATTCCATAGCGATCATAGGGAGGAGTGTTGTAACGAATAGGGGCATAAGCCATCACACGAGGTATTCCACCGACATTGAAGGTTCTGGTCACACCAGAGCGCCCTTTACGAACCTCCGATGCGATAAGCGGATAGTTTTCATTTACCATACCTGCGTAGTCAAGATTAAAAGGAGCTTTTCCAGCCATGAGATTTTCGTAGTAATGAGGATCAAGAGGGTCGAATTCGCTCCCATCAGGGCGAAGACTTCTAATGTCGCAGTACTTTGGATGAGATATTATCCATCCTTCATCATCGAACATGAAGGCATAATTTCCACTGGAATAAGACGGAAACACGACAAAACGCTCTTCTGTGGGAAGAATATGCATGGTAAATTCCATAAGATGACGATGATCGAGAGAAAGGACAATCACCCCGGAGGTTCCATCTTCATCCTCAGAGCACTTTACGGCAAATCTGACTACTCCCTCGTATTTTTTTCCTTCTACGGCATGTTCTACATCCTTTGCTTCATTCAACTGTTCCTCCAAAGAGACGAACCACCCTGTAACATGAGATACATAAACTTTACCAGGCGGAAGCTTCATAACTTCCAGAAAGTATTTTTCCGATTTGTAAGTTGTGTTCTCAGGCTTGGATATATCTCTCAGCTCTTCTTGCCTAACTGGATAACCATCGACAATTCTGATCAGTTCCTGCCCTGAAAAATCAACAAAAGCAATTTCTCGATACAAAGGCATGTCGCGCCACACTTCTACAGGATGGTCATTCGTTCCTTCTTTTGTCCACACAGTCTTCCTATGCATTGTGTAGAATTGTTGAAACACCTCTACCTTCTTCGGAAGAAGACAGAGCAACTTTGCGTCTGTTTCAACCGCCTGGAGAAATTCACTTACCCTGCCGGCAAGCTCAACAGCTCTTAGTTCAAGAGACTCTCGAGCTTTTTTCTCAATCTGAAGAGAACTTTTTTCTAGTGCCGCTTTAGTCAAGCCGTGAAGGTTTAAAATATGCGTAAGCCCTAGGATGCTGGCAGGAAGCAAGGAGACAACGATTAGAACAAAGGTTAATTTTTTGGCAATAGAAAGTTGGATTCTACCCATTTGTGAACTCACACATTCCCTTGGTCTCATAAGCTCTCCACTAGTAAGATTAGCACGAGAAAGTTTCGTTTTCCACAACTGCTGCCGGTAACGATTTCTGAAAATCTTACCGCGAACTCAAATTTTTCTTGCTTCCTTTCCCTTCAAAAGCTACCACCATTTCTTGTAATATTTATCCACCGTGTTACAATGCAAATGGTAGTTCACATGCTATAAAACGGAAGAGCACAATCGTAGCGACTGGAGGAAATTTAGGAATTATGCAGACGAGAGTTATCCCAATTCAGCTAGGTGAAGTGATTAAAATTCCTGCACGAGGGCTTTCCCCAATTTTTGAGCGGAAACTGCATGAAAAGCTAGTTTTTACAAATCCTGAATACGAACGTCGTCATAACGCCGGTCTGTGGATTGGAAACATTCCGCCAACGATATCGTGTATTCGCAAAGTTAGGGGATACTACATTATTCCCAGAGGATTTTATTACGAACTGATAAATCTCTGCCATAAATTCAAACAGCCNTATAAGGTNGTTGACTTACGAAGATCTTTTCCTCCCCTTGAAATAGATTTCCACGGTTACCTGAAGGAATATCAGCAACAAGCAGCAGAAGCGGTTCTTGAACGAGATTTTGCGACTATCGTGGGTGGTTACAAAACAGGAAAAACGGTAATCGCTCTATACACAATAAGCGAAAGAAAGCAACCAACCCTTGTCATGATACCCAAGCTGGAACTTCTAGATAGCTGGTACAGAAAAATTCAAATCTTTCTCCAGATTCCTGAACAAGAAATAGGGCTTTACATTCAGGGACAAAAAACTATCGGAAAGCACATAACTATAGCTCACACTAGCGAAGTGCTTAAGTATTGGGAGGAACTTGCCGATCAATTTGGTTACATCATTCTGGATGATGCTCATCGTTGTCCAACCAGGATCGTTACTCAGATCATCCCAAGGTTTGATTCGATGTATATGCTGGCACTCTGCCATGAATTTACTCTTCAGGATAAACACTTCCAGATGATCAGATTCTACATCGGAGAACCTGTATACACAATCGATGCTAAAAGTGCTCGTGAAGGTTGCGGAGTCATAAAGGCAGAAATAGTGGCAAAGCCAACAGACTTCACATATTCATACCGATCCAGAGCAGATTATCTTGCAATGTTTCAGCATCTCATGGAAGATCAGGCCAGGACCGACATTATAATAAGGGACATCGAGGAAGCCATACAGAAAGGGGATGGCCCAGCAGTTGTTGTAACCGGTGGACCAATTCAGGAAGATATATTCTACAGGATTCTATCCGATCGGGGATATTCGGTTCACAAGGTTTCCATTCCATATACCTTTCTTGAAGAAGGGTCAGAGAAAGAATCTGAAGAATCAGGGGATTTAAGTCTTAGCGAACCTCGCATTAATATACCGGACGATTATGATGTTCTGATACTCACTCCGAGGACTCTGGCCAGCTGTTATACCTATCTTAAAAAAGTTAGAAGCGTGTTCCTGGCCGTTCCTCTTTACTTCACCGATCCTCTGCTGAACGCCTTAAAGAGTCTTAGCACAATGTCCGGAAACGGTGGTTCTAAAAATTTAGCCCATCCACATAAGAAGATAAAAATTTTCGACTATGTCGATACCAACATTGGGCTTTTGACGAATTACTTCCGTATGAGATCTTACAATTACGGTCTGCCACCGGATGTAACCTTAAAGCAATCTCAAAAGGTATCCCAAGACGAATAGGTTCTGAGGACAAACTTTCATGAAGCTACACTGTCATCCCGAACGAAGTGAGAGATCTCCTGGGGGATTTATCGGCAATTCGTGCTTCGGGATGACAAGATCGCTTCCTGGTTTTGTAGCTCTAGGGGCTTTGCTGAAAAAATGTCCCCATGTGATCACCTTAGGTGTCCGGCCTCAGTTTATGTGCTACTCTAACGAAGAACNGGCTATTTTAAGATCTGCGCCAATTGTTCTTTTTCCGACCAGCAGATATGTCGGAATCTTTCAAGCTGCAGGAAAACCCACTTTTCCATCTCCCGCCTCTTATTATTTTCGCAAATGGCGATTTCCTCAGTGGGCTCTAGCTTCCTACTTCAATCTGCCATCCCTGCTCACCCGTTGCTACAAGAGAAGTACGACACCAGAAGCCATACTGGAAGAATTCTCCCTCCCCCTCAGGGTAATGGATTTAAAAAATGACCGTTCTGGAGGTGTATTGGTTGAAAACGAAGAAAAGTTAAGGCAATTGCTTCGAGAAAAACAATGTATGGTTATTATTCAGGAAGAACCGAGACGCATAACCGCAAAGGTTGTTCTGGTGTTTATTCTTTACGAATGGGTTGGGTTTATTGCGGACCTTCCGGGGGAAGTTATTCCAAAGTCAATAATCGAGCAGTCCCTTCAAATCGTGCGAAAAGCCAATCTTGACGATATTGCCATTGAATGGATACTTACCGAAAGAGGCTGGCTGTTTGCCGGGATGAACTTCCCTCCTCTGATTTTCTACTCGCCAGCAGGTTCTATCATTGACCGTAGAGTTTTCCTTTGCCACAAACTTACGGAAAACGCCACTGGATTGGGTTAACAGTATTGAAAAGAAAATCCCGAAGATTTGCCGTTGATTCCTCGCCAAGGATTATGTCCAGAAGTTTCTTTTTCTTTTCGTAGTAAATCACTTCTGGTTTGCCTTCGATATGAGCCAGAGTCTTCGCTAGTTCGATGGCGTCCTGGAGGTTGCCAAGTTCATCCACAAGTCCCAGATTCTTTGCCTTTGCTCCGGTCAGTATTCTACCGTCCGCTATCTGTCGCACAGATGCTTCTTCCATACCCCGAGCTCTGGCAACATCCTTTACGAACTGATCATGCACTTCAAGTATCGTGTCTCTTAATAGAGTTTCCTCTTCTGGGGTCATAGGCCTGGCTGGATTCCCTATGTCTTTAAATTCACCGCTTTTTATCACAACAGTGCTGTATCCAATTTTTTCGAAGAGCTTTTCGAAATTGGGAAAAACCGCAATTGCTCCAATACTTCCTGTTACTGTTCCAGGATTTGCTACAACCTTGGTGGCTACACATGATATGTAATACCCACCTGAAGTTGCCATACTTCCCAGAGAAGCTACCACTGGTTTAACAGCCTTTGTCTTCTCCACCTCACGGTAAATTTCTTGAGCTGCGCTGACACCTCCACCCGGCGAGTCAACCCTCAAGACAATAGCTTTGACTCTGCTATTTTCTCTGAAACTCTTCAGTCCTTCGATATATTCTCGGGAGTCTGTAATGAGTCCTCTAACTAACAGAACACCAACCTGAGGACCTGTTTTCAGCCCTTCCTTTTTATCCCAGATCACATAACCTAGCACTATCAAAATAGGTATCACCACGAAGATTATAAAAAAACCCCATAAAATTCCTTTCAAAACACTCCTCATGGTGCAATCACCTTTTCCCTCGTAAAGAAAGGAGGGTGGCCAAAGGAATTACACAAACCACCCTCTCTTTTCATTCAAAGTTCATTTACTTTTGCTGGATAAGGTCTCCAAGTTTTGGCAATTCATCTTTTTGAGATGCTCTGAAGCTTTCTATTTCTTCTCGCTCTCGATCTTCCATAAGTCTTTTAATAGACAGGCCAATTTTCCTTTCCTGTGGAGCCACATTAATCACCTTGGCTTCTACCTTTTGGCCTACCTGATAAGCCTGCAGAGGATTACTCCCCTGCCCGTGATCTCCTCCCACCTCGGAAACATGAACCAGTCCTTCGATACCTTCTTCAATTTCAACGAAAAGGCCGAAGTCGGTGATATTTGAGATGGTACCGGAGACAACCGATCCGACGGGATAGCGATCACCTATGGTTTCCCATGGATCCGGCTCCAGCTGTTTAATTCCCAGAGAAAATTTCTTTTCGTTCTTGTCTATGTAAAGAACCTTTGCCCGGACAGTCTGGCCTTTCTGAAAAACTTCCGAAGGATGCTTTATGCGTTTTGTCCAGGAAATGTCAGATATATGAATTAAGCCGTCTATACCCTCGGCTATCCCAACGAAAACGCCAAAGTCGGTAATATTTTTAATTTTCCCTTCGATGATGGTGCCCACAGGGTATCGTTCGGCTACTATATCCCATGGATTCGGCTCAAGTTGCTTCAAGCCCAGAGAAATTCTGCGTCGTTCCTTATCAATACTTAGCACAACGGCTTCCACCACATCACCGACATTCAAAATCTTAGATGGATGACGGATCTTTTCCGTCCATGACATCTCCGAAACATGGATTAGCCCTTCCACGCCTTTTTCCAGCTCAATAAAGGCACCGTAGTCAGCAATACTTACCACTCGTCCCTTTACTCTTGATCCTTCGGGATATTTCTGATCCACATTATCCCACGGATCTGGCTCGAGTTGTTTCAGTCCAAGAGAAACTCGCTCATTTTCACGGTCGTAATGAAGAACCTTAACGGTGATCGGATCGCCGATTTTGAACATCTCTGATGGATGCCCTACTCTGCCCCAGCTCATATCGGTAATGTGAAGCAAGCCGTCCACGCCCCCCAGATCAACGAAAACGCCGTAATCAGTGATATTCTTCACAACACCACTTACAACTTTACCCTCTTCCAGCTTGGCAAGGGTTTCAGCTCTCCTGGCTTCACGCTCCTTCTCGAGAATAACCCTTCTGGAAAGCACAACATTTCGGCGACGGCGATTATACTTAAGAATCTTAAAGGTCATGGTTTTGCCGACCAAAGCATCTAAGTCCTTGACAGGCCTAATATCCACCTGAGATCCCGGAAGAAAAGCAGGAATGCCGATATCTACCGAAAGTCCACCTTTGACTTTAGCAACAACTCGTCCTTCGATGATCCCGTCTTCTTCATATATGCGGCTGATTTCTTCCCACACTTTTATCTTTGCCGCCTTTTCTTTGGAGAGATAAACCACTCCCTCTTCATCATCGTGATACTCGAGAAGCACATCTACTTCATCACCTACACGAACCGTGAGAGCGCCTCTTTCGTCTCTGAACTCGCTGGTAGGAATAATCCCTTCAGACTTATAACCTATGTCTACCACAACATAATCGTCCGTAATATGAACGACCTTTCCCCTAACAACCTCACCTTCCTGAAATGTTTGAAAGCTTTTTTCGTATAAATCCTCTAAATTTTCCTGACCTACTTCGTCCCCGCCGTCATCACCCATCTTGATCATTGCGGATTGAGTGTAAAATCCCTCTCGTCCATTTTCTATTCCTTCTTTCATTGTCATAACGTTCTTGACCCCCTTGCCTATAAATAATTCGGCTTCAAAGAAGCCCAAAAGATGAAATAAATAATGCTTGTGTAATAGCAAATTGTGATAAGCTTTACAATGCTTTTTTCTCTTATATTTCGAATTAGATGCATTTCTGGCGATAAAGTTCAACAATTTTTTCAACCACCGTTTCCACATCAATACCAGTTGTATCTATCGTTACTGCATCAGGGGCTTTGACCAGAGGAGCCAGACTTCGTTCTGAATCAGCCATATCTCGTTCAACAACCTCCTTAAGTATTTCTTCAAAAGCAACTGGAACCCCCTTAGCAACAAGTTCCCGCCATCTTCTTAAAGCTCGTTCCTCGGGGGTAGCTGTTAGGAAAACCTTAAGGCATGCATCGGGGAAAACCACCGTGGTAGCGTCCCGTCCCTCTACCACAACGGGAGCTTTAGCTGCAAGAGCTTTCTGAACCTCGTTAGCGAACTCTCTCACTTCCTGTATTCTGGCGAGCCGAGACGCTTCCATAGCTATTCTAGGATCATGAAGCTCTCCATTGATTATCCGTCCCTGATACTTCACAACGAATGAACCCTCTAATACGTCAAACTCCAGAGGAATAGATTTAAGCTCCCGGGCAAAATCCTGTAGATTCAAACCGTGATAAACGTTCAAGAATACCCAGGAACAGGCTCTGTAAATAGAACCGCTGCTAATAAAAAGAAACCCAAGACGTCGAGCCACCTCAGAACAAACAGTGGTTTTACCAGACCCCGCCGGGCCATCTACTGCGATAACTTTCAGTTTTCCCCTGCCGCTCAAAACTGAACCTCTTTGAGAACTTCTTTCAGAGCCAGGATAAATCGTTCGTTCTCTTCAGGAAGTCCCACTGTTATTCTAATGAATCTTTCTAGTCCGTAAGAATCCATAGCTCGCACAATAACCCCCTTCCTGAGCAAGCTCTGATAAACCACTTTGGCATGCACTGGAAGCTCTATTAGAAAGAAATTCGTGTGGGTTGGGATATAATTAAGACCCATTTCGCTAATCCGGTCATAAAGGTATTTCAGCCCTTCCCACACCACCTGTCTGGATTTATTCAGAAATTCATCATCGTCGAGAGCGGCGAGAGCTCCCACCTGGGCAAGTATATTCACATTGAAGGGCTGACGCACTCTGTTCAGGTAATCGGCTATTTCAGGGTTTGTAAAACCATAACCTATCCTTAATCCAGCGAGCCCGTAGGCTTTCGAAAAGGTCCTTAAGGCGACAACGTAAGGTCCCGAGAGATGTATGTAATCAATGGCGTTGAAAGATACTCCATCCTGCATAAATTCGATGTAGGCTTCGTCAACCACAACAACTACGTTTTTCGGAAGT
>JGI20130J15133_1001697_pt1 | contig 17705 bp, 16 predicted proteins | sample WasSprMetagenome_FD_15133 | JGI IMG/M metagenome (IMG submission 15133) | reverse complement strand
TTTAAACGTTGAAAATACTAAAATAAAACCTATCATAAAAACTGCTATTGGAGATAAGTTTAATTTCATAGTCCTGAAATTATAGCACAGTGAAGATTGCAGATAGATTTTGATTTAATACCAATGACAACTAATTATTACAAGATTAAAAATCAACGGGTTAGAAATTGGGTAAAAGTGGGAGAATCTTTGCACGGCTGCAGTATGACAATGTGGATTTTTAGAAACAGCCTCCACAACATTTTAGATATGAGGGGTAATTTCTTACTTCTGTATATATTAATTTCTAACAGCTCTAAACTCTTTTTTAGAGTAATTACAAATCGGACATCTCCAAGTATCTGGTAAATCTACAAACTCAACGCCCGGAGAGATAAGATTAATCTCATCTCCTTTTTCCGGGTCGTATACATAGCCACAAACTCTGCATCTGTATTTGAGATTTTTTTCTTCTTTAAGATTTACCTTCATTTTTTTCTTCCTCTACAAGTCTTTCTGCCAAGTATTCTGCTAAGTGCATGACTTTGACTTCTTTATGATGACCATGCTTATACATACCATCTGCTAAATTTAGCACACATCCCGGACAATCGCTTAAAACGTAAGTTGCCTGAGTTTTTCTTAAATCTTCTATTTTTCTTTTTTGAAGTTCAGAAGCTACTTCATAGTTAGCCACAGAGAAGTATCCGGCAAAACCGCAGCACATCATAGCTTCTTCACCTTCAACGTATTGTGTGTCTTTTACACTTTTTATTACATCTCTAAATACGTTAGGGTCTGTTTTCATTGCAGTGTAAGAATGACAAGGAAAATGAAAGCTAACTTTTTCACCGTTGCCTTTAAACAATAAAAATCCTTCTTCTCTAAGTATTTCTGCAAAGTCTTTAACTGGATATTTATACTCTTCTTTTAAAGCTCCGCCGCATGTTGGACATGCAACTACGATATAATCAAACTTGTATTTATCTATTTCGTTCTTATTATGCTTCATAAGTTTATTGAACGCGTCTATCTCTCCGCTGTAAAGATGTGGTGCTCCGCAGCATCTTATATCTTTTGGAACTACAACATCATAACCGGCTTTTTCCATAAGTTTTAAAACACTCTCTCCAACCTTGCCTTGAAAAGCATCTATCATACAACCCGTAAAGAATAACAATCTTCCTTTAGATTTTTCAGCTTTTACTTCTTTACCTCTCAATCCAAAAGGTTTTGCAGATGGCTTAGGCATTAGCTTAGCATATTTTGGAATACCAACATCTATATAAACAGCATTGTATTCAGGAACCTCTTTACCCGCAAGCTTTCCGTAAGCTTCCATCAAGGTTGGTGCAAACTTCATACCTATTTTTGTAAGTGGACTTCCCATCATTCCAAGACCTTTGAAAACCACTGTCTTAAAGTAATCTTTCTTTGATTTTTCCTTTGCCATACTTCTGGCTCTAAACATAATCTCTTTATACTCAACTTCGTTAGGGCATATCCACTCACAACGGCGACACATTGCACATTGATTCCACTGGGCTGCAACTTCTTCAGTAAGTGGCAAGATTCCATCTACAACGGCCTCAGCCAATGCAAGCCTTCCTCTTGGAGAAGAGCGCTCTTCTTTTACGACGCTATAGGTAGGGCAAACCTGTCTGCATGCTGAACATTTAACACATTGATGTGCAAGCTCTATGGTTAATTTTGGCTCTATTAGTTCACTCATTGAATGTCTCCTTAAATTTAAAGTGTATTAAATTTATATTGGTTAATAGACGTTAACAATAATGAAAATCATGTTTTTTCAAAGCCAAAATATTAATAAAATTTAAAATTGCACAAAAAATGTGCAACTATATATTTACAATCTTGAAAATTTAATATATCTTTTATACCACAAATTTTAACTTGAAAGGAGGAAAACAAGAGTTGATAGGATTTGGACCCCATTTAATGGTCGATGGTTACAACGGAAATTTTGAAACGTTAGCAAGCGTGGAGGCTATCACTAACTTTTTAGACACATTGCCGGCTGAAATCGGAATGACAAAAATTATGCCTCCGTATGTGTTTAAGTACGATGGCGGGGATAAACCAGAAGACTGGGGAGTTTCAGGGTTTGTAATCATAGCAGAGAGCCACATAAGCATCCATACATTTCCGGAGAAAGGATACTTTTCAATAGATATATTCTCTTGTAAGGAATTTGACATTCCAGCAGCTTTAGAAATAATTAAATCTTTCTTTGGTACAGAAGACCTTGAAGTCCAAACAACTTCAAGAGGAACTGAGTTTCCAAGAGATATTGGCATGGCTGGAGCAATTACAGCTTCTCAAAGAAAAAGATTATATTAAAAAACATGCGCCAGCCTAACGGCTGGCATTTTAAAAATGAATAGGAGATTTTTCCCACAACCATAAAATAGCGTCTAAGCTTTACTTCTAACCTCTGTAATGACAATTCATGAATTACCTTTAATTTCTTTTTTATTCTGATGACACAAGGCCAAAGGGTCTATAAAATTGATGCATATTAAAATTAACTTTTCTTTGCTATCATGAAGTGTGTTCAAAAGTTTTTATAAGTTTACCTTGTCCGTCATCCTGAAGCTGTAGGCCGATGGATCTACTCTTTTAAAAATAAGGAAAAATGAGATTCTTCTCTTACGCTCAGAATGACGATATGGACTTGATGCGGATTTTTGGAACACCCTCAGCCATAATAAAGCTCTAAAGCTGAAGCATCTCCTCTTTCAAAAAAAATAAGAAATTAAGAACCCAGACAGCACTTACTTAAATCCTAAAAATGGGTAAAGACTTATGAGTAACAAATTGACTTAATATCCCATCTCTCGTCATTCACCTCTTACATAAGTGCATTTTCATAAATTACATTTAACTTCTATCACTTTTAATAATCTATAGCTGCATCTAAAAATCTTGTAATCTATTGAATTTCTCACCCAAATAAAAGTACTACTTTAATGTTAGCTGTTAAACGTAAAATAAAAAGCAAATAGGCGTTTATCTTAATTACAGGCAGTTAATCTTTCGCAACGTTAAACATCACTTTTAAACCTTACACGTTCCTAATCTTTCACTTCACACCTAAATAATTTTATTTCATCTTGAACGAAGTAAAAATAACAAGTATAATTAAGCTTACAAAACACAGGAGAAGTCAATGACAAAAGAAAAAATTGGCGTTGTGCTTTTAAATATGGGTGGTCCAGACTCCTTAGATGCGATTCAGCCATTTTTATACAACCTATTTTCTGACCATGACATCATACAAATTCCAAAACCTATTCAAAAACCAGTAGCATTCTTAGTCTCAAAACTTAGAGCCAAAAAAACAAAAAAATACTACGAAATAATGGGTGGAAAATCACCNCAAAAAGAGCAAACACTCCAGCAAGCCCAAAAACTCCAAGAAAAACTTGGAGAAGATTATAAAGTNGTCGTTGCAATGAGATATTGGCATCCATTCACAGAAGAAGCTTTAAAAAAGCTTTTTCAAGAAAAAATAAAAAAAATAATCTTGCTGCCATTATATCCACACTACAGCAGAACAACCACAGGGTCATCTTTCAATGAATTNGACAGAAAGGTTAAAAGATANATTAAGCCCGGTAAATTTGCGGTACTNTCTACACTAAAAGGTNCAAAAGAACCCTGCTACTATTTTTCAAACATTCCTATTGTAAAAATAAACTGCTACTTTGACAATCCTTTATACATAAAGGCGATGGTAGAAAACATTAAANAAAACNTGCCGGANGATTATAAAGATTATTATTTCTTATTTACAGCCCACAGCTTGCCGGAAAANATCATCCTTGACGGCGACCCATACAAAGAACAAACAGAGNCAACAGTTAAGCTAATAATGGAGCATTTTCCAGATGTTAAACATTCCTTAGCTTATCAATCAAAGGTTGGACCTGTAAAGTGGTTAGAACCTTTTACAGACCAAGAGATTGAAAGGTTAATAAAAGAAGGATATAAAAAGTTGGTAATTATACCTGTTAGTTTTGTCTCGGAACATTCAGAGACACTTTATGAGCTTGATTATCAGTATGGCAACATGGCAAAAGAGCTTGGAGCTGAAAGTTTTATAAGAATTCCAACTTTAAAAACTCATCCAATGTTTATAGAAACACTTAAAGAGCTTGTGATTAAAAACTCTTAGGGTCTACCTCTATAACCACATCCACGCCCTTTTTCAACAATTTTTCAGCTATAGCCTTTATCATTTGCTTTTCTTTTTCTGATTTATACTCAAAATAATAATTAAAACCATTTGGCTTTTGAGAAAAAGAATACACTTTCAAGCTTGAGATTTCTTTCAATACCTTTTCAACATACTCTTTTTGATTTGGCTTAAACATAATTTTAAATCTTACAAGCTTTAAAAACGGTGGTAGCTTGTTTTTCTTTCTATAGTCAATTTCTTTTTTATAGAAATTTTCTAAAATTTGATTTAAGTCGAAGGATTTAGTCCCTATGTTTTCCGCAAGCCAACTCTCCAGTGTATTAGAAAAAATGATATAACTATCCTTAGCTACTGTTAACGGAGACATTACAGACCTTAAAAATTTTTCATTCGCCCTATAATCAGGCAAATCTAAAATAAAATCAGGATAAAGATTTATAACCATATCAAAGCTTTCAAACTGCAATATATCTTTTAAGCATGATTCTACAATGATTTTGTTAGAATCCAGCAGCTTTCTAAGTTTTTCACTTTTTTTAAGAAATTCAAAAACAAACTCTTTTCCAAATCCAGTCTCTTTTAGCTTAAAATCACACTCAGGGCAGGTTTTAAAGTATTCAAACCTTTTTTTACAAGACGGACATCTAAAAATTTTTATGCTGTTTTGAATGTAAGTTTTTAGTGGAACATCACAGGTTGGACAAACTGCTTCCCATCCACATCTTGGACAGTAAATGAACCCGGAGTAATAGCTTTTATTGGTCAAAATCAGAGTCCTTCCTTTCTCTGAAATCAAGCTTTGGAGTTTGTTTAAAGTTTTATTGATAGACTTAAAAGGATTAATTTCTACATAAGATTTTATAACATCTTTATCTTTTTTTAGATTTGTGGCATTAATCAAGTAGCTTTCGATTGATAAGATAGAAGACGCTAAGATGATCGGAATATTTTTTTCTTTGTGAATGTAATATAAAACCCTTTTTGTCTCAAATCTTGGAGACCTTAAAACTTTATAAGCTGATGAATGTTCTTGCTCAAGGATTATGAGATTTAAGTCTTTTATAGGAATAAGCAAAGATGATACAGTTCCGATAACAATAGATGGATTCTTTGTTATCTCTTTAAAAATTTCAAACTGAAGCTTTGGATTAATTCCGTCATGATAAAAATATACATTTTCAAACTTTTGGGATAAATCTTTATAAAGTTTATTTCCAAAGGCAATGCTTGGAACAACAATCAACACACTTTTATTTGTTTTAACGTATTTTTTTATAAGCGATATGTAAGCTTTTAGCCTATCTTTGAGATAAAATCTATCATAAACATACATCTGACTTTCTAAAAGTTTTGGAGTGTAGTCAGATGTTTTTGGCTGTTTAAAAACAGGAGTCTTTATTTTTATGCTACTTTCAACAGGAATAAGAATACCTTTATCAAGCAAACTTTTAATGCTTCTTTTAGAAAAACCAAGTGATAACAAATCCTCATAAGATACTTCTTGATTTTCTTGAATGATTTGAATAATTTTTTTAGCTGTTTCTGAGATTTTTTTAAGTTCTACATTTTCATTAATGTTAAAAACTTTAAAAGCAAGCGGGTCTCTTATGGCTTTTTCTCTTAAGATATTTAGAATAAAAAAATCTATCGTTAAACCTATCGGAGATAGATAATAGTCTGAAATTTTTTTTATGATGTTTATTTCTTTTTCTGTAAATATTTGAAAATCATCAATTTTTATGATATCTTTTAGTTTGTTTCTATATTCTGCCGGAACGTTTTTGATAGAATTAGACATTCCAATGACTAATCCATAAGATTTAGTACTCTTAAATGGAACGATTGCCCTCCTGCCTACGAAATTTTCTAAAGAATTAGTTTGAAGCCTGTACCAAAAGGTTTGATAAAGTGGTACAGGAACAGCTATTTCAAGAAAGATTTCATTCAATTTCTTCTATTACAAAGTTTTGGTTGGTGTAGATGCAGACTTCTCCTGCTATTTTCATCGCCTCTTCTACGATTTTGCGAGCATCAAAATCTGTATTTCTATAAAGTGCCAACGCAGCAGACCTTGCATAATCTCCACCAGAACCTATAGCTAAAACAGGTTCATCGGGTTCTATCACATCACCATTTCCGGAGAGTAAAAGCATATTATTTTTATCTGCAGCTATCATTACCGCTTCTAATCTTCTTAGATATTTATCCAACCTCCAGTCTTTAGCAAGTTCAACTGCAGATTTTACTAAGTTTCCTTTATACTTGTTTAGCTTTTCTTCAAGTCTTTCCATTAATGCAAGACCATCTGCAGCACTACCTGCAAAGCCAACCACAACCTTACCTTCATTTAAAACTCTTATCTTTTTTGCTGTATGCTTGACAACAGAAGACCCGAGGGTTACTTGACCATCTCCGGCTATAACTGTTTTTCCGTTTCTTCTTACAGCTAATATTGTTGTACTTTTAATTTTTTCCATTCTTTTCTTGTATTATCTTTGCTATTGGGTCGTTTTCTCTATTCTTTTCGTATGTTTTGTCGTTCATGTACTGCTCCATAGTGTCAATATCTTCAACTTCTTTCAAGTCTTTAATATTAGCCGGAATTCTTTTAGCAAATAAAAATCTTCTTTCATAATAATCTTCATTAATATTTGCTATTTCAACTCTTCCACCTTTAGAAGAGGCATGAATCATTTTACCATCGCCAATATAAATTCCTACGTGGGAAGGAAAGCTTGCATAAGTTGCAAAGAATAATAAATCCCCCGGTTTTAAGTTTTCTTTTCTGACAAAATACCCGTATCTTGCTTGTTCTCTTGCAGTTCTTGGAAGTTTAAGCCCTGCAAGCTCAAAAACGTGTTGGACAAAAGATGAGCAATCTATCCCGTCTATAGAGGTTCCGCCAAAAGTGTACTTTGTGCCAAGCAATCCTACTGCATACTTATAAATATCCTTGTTAGGTTCAAGGTAATCACCATACACTCTTGGACCGTAAGAGTAAGAAACCTTGGTTATTTTCACATGATTATGACTTTTTTTTGTATGACTTGATTTTTTAGACATTTTTAAATGACTTGATTTTTTAGATCCTTTTGTTGCGTGGTGGCTTGCTTTTTTGGTTGAATGACCTTTAGTTTTAGCTTCTACTATATTCGGTAATATAAAAATTGACAAACTTAAAAACGTACCTATAATTTTCTTGGATAACTTCATGATCATCCCCCTATTCTTATAAAACTGATTTAAATTATAACAGTAAAAAAAAATTTTGTAAACTTTTTTAAAGAGGCTGCTTACAAAAATCCATATCGTCGTTCTGCAGCCGGCCAAGAATCTCATGTTTTTCTTTTTAATCAAAAAAATAAAAGATGAGACCCTTCGGCCTTCGGCCTCAGGATGACAAGGAAAGGTAAGCTTACAAAAATTTTGGAACACTATCACTTTTTTAAAAGTCATGATATCACAAAAATGTTTCATATTTTATTTTTCGTCTGATAGACATAAAACTTTAGAATCAGCTCATGAATACAGATTATTTAAAGCTCAACATAGATAATCAAAGAGATATAAAAAGACTGATTTAGACCACAAACGCTATTTTTTGCTATACAAAAGATTAAAAATTAAACCATCTTTACAGACAATTTTTAATCTTTCTTGAGCTTTTTCTCTAATTTTTCGTTTTCTCTGTTCATAAGATTAAATTGTTATAGCCTCACCTTTTTATTCTTAATATTCTATAGCTAACTCTTGTCATTTATAAATTTCATCTTCTTCCATGATATTCGCTCATCAATCTATAAACTACTGCCTCTACATTTACTAACTCTTTGATGCTGCCATCTCTTTTTTGATACTCTATCTTACCTTCTTTTAAAGCTTTTCCTATGACTATTCTGTGTGGAATTCCGATTAGGTCGGCATCTTTGAATTTTACTCCCGCAGATTCATCTCTTTCATCAAGTAATACATCCAAACCTTTTTCTTTTAACTTTTTGTATATATCAAATCCTACGTTTAGACTCTCTTGGTCTTTTGTATTTAAAACAAGAATATGAACATCAAACGGAGCTACATTTTCAGGCCAAATTATTCCTTTATCATCATGATACTGCTCAACTATCGCAGATATTAATCTACTTACGCCAATACCATAGCAACCCATTATGATTGGCTTTTCTTTTCCGTCTTTATCTACAAAGTAAGCTTTCATACTTTCAGAATACTTCGTTCCAAGAAGGAATATATGACCAACTTCTAAACCTGTTGTTTCTCTTAATGGAAAGTGGCATACAGGGCAAGGGTCCCCTTCTTTTGCAGTTGCAAGGTCATAAAAGCCACTGACTTTAAAATCTCTATCAATGTTTGCATTGATGTAATGATAGTCCTTTTCATTTGCTCCTACAACTACGTTATAAAGCTCTTTAACAGAAAAATCAGCATAAATTGGAAGATTTAATCCGATAGGACCTGCAAAACCTTCCGGAATTCCAAGATTTTCTAACTCTTCCTTTGTTGCCATTCTAACGTCAATAGCTTTAAATAAGTTTGCTAACTTTGTTTCGTTAAGCTCTCTGTCACCTCTTATTAAAACAGCTACAAAATCTTTATCATCTATTTTGTAAATCAATGTTTTAACAAGCTTTCTTATTGGAACGTTTAAAAAGTTAGCAACATCTTCTACCGATTTTATGTCAGGAGTATAGACTTTTTCTATTGGTTTTGGCTCTTCCGGTGGTAGCTTATGATGATGAAATTTTGCAGCTTCAACGTTTGCAGCATATCCACATTTTTCACAGTATACAATGTGTGCCTCACCGGATGGAACTTTTACTACAAACTCATGGGAAAACTTTCCGCCAATAGCTCCAACATCAGCCTCTACCATGAGATAATCAAGCCCAAGCTCTTTAAAGATTTTATGATATGCTTCTTTCATTACTTCGTAAGTCTTTTTTGCGTCTTCTTCTGAGACATCAAAAGAATATCCATCTTTCATGATAAATTCTCTTCCTCTTATCAAGCCATATCTTGGCCTTGCTTCATCTCTAAACTTAGTCTGTATTTGATAAAAATTTAACGGCAAATCTTTGTAAGACCTAACATTTTTTCTTACTAAATCTGTAATTGTTTCTTCATGAGTTGGACCAAGAGCAAACTCTGCATCTTTTCTGTCTTTCAATCTAAAAAGCTCTTTACCGTATATATACCATCTTCCTGTTTCTTTCCAAAGTTCAGCAGGTGTAAGAATTGGCAGTAATAACTCTAATGCTCCTGAATCATCCATATGTTTTCTAATTATATTCTCTATTTTTCTTAAAACTCTTAATCCAAGTGGTAAGTATTCGTATATTCCGGCTGATAAACTTCTTATAAAACCACCTCTAACAAGATATATATGACTTGGAACAACTGCATCGGATGGATTTTCTTTTAAAGTTGGCATAAAGAACCTACTTGCTAACATTCTCTCCTCCGTAAGGATTTGATGTAAGTAGAAATTATACCATTATCTAAGATACCTTGGTGGGTGAGAAATTAGCGGTTTTTATGAAATTTAAAAATGAGATCCTTCGGCTTCAAATGACAAGGAAAGGAAAGCCTACGAGAATTTTGGAACACTCTCTCACGCATTGCTTTTACAATNTGTATCTATGCTAAAAATCTGTTTATTTTTAAACTAATCTCCTAACATGTATATTATATAATTTAAAAATTTCTATAAAGGCTGTTAAAGATGCAAGTAAGATTGAATAAATATATAGCACAAAGTGGAATATGTAGCAGAAGAAAGGCAGACGAACTTATAAAAGAAGGAAAGGTTAAAGTAAACGGAGAAATCGTCAAAGACTTAGGAGTTAAGATAAACCCAGAAAAAGATTTAGTAGAAGTTGAAGGTAATATCATAAAACCGGTAGAGAAAAAGATTTACATAAAAATCTACAAACCTGTTGGCTATCTTTCAGCGGTTGGAAAAGATAAGTTTGGAAGAAAAACATTGACAGATTTGCTTAAAGAGTTAGATATCAAAGAAAGCTTATTTCCTGTTGGAAGGCTTGATTATAACAGCGAAGGTCTTTTAATTTTAACAAACGATGGAGAGTTTGCAAATAAAATTGCCCATCCAAAGCACGAAATTAGAAAAATTTATCACATAGAAGTAGTTCCAAAAGTTAATGAAGAGAGGCTAAATCAGATGAAAAAAGGAGCTGTTTTAGAGGATGGCTTTTTTAAGCCGGATAAAGTTGAAATCTTAAAACACACAAAAGATAGCACATGGCTACTTTTTGAAATTCATAGTGGGAAAAAAAGAATCTTAAGAAGATATGTGAGTAAATTTAATCATAAAGTAAGAAGGCTCGTTCGTGTTAAAATAGATAGCATTTCTATTGAAAACTTAAAGCCACGTCAATTTAAACATTTAACAGACAAAGAGGTAAGGTCAATCTATGAAAGAAATAGTGCTAAGTAATGGAAAATTTTTTGTCAATATAGATAGAAACTTTGCTATTAGAGACTTTTACTTTCCTTACGTTGGAATGTATAATCATCTAAACTCAGAGGCAAACTCTATTGGTGTATTTGTAAATGGCAGGTTTAAATGGATTGATGACTCTTGGGAGAAAAAATTTAGCTACTGTGAAAATTCATTGGTTGCTAATTCGGAAGCTAAATCTGACGAACTTGGCATCAAACTAAACTTTAAATCAGCTATTCATAAATATTCAGATATCTTAATCCATCAAATCCAGATTATAAATCTAACAGAGGAAGAAAAAGAAGTAAAAATATTTTTTTACCACGGGTTTAAGTTAAATGAATCTGAAATAGGTAATACTGCATACTACGACCCAAAATTAAAAGGCTTGATTCATTACAAAGGTGCAACGTATATTTATATATCGTCTCAAAGTAGCAATTTTGAATATACCGTCTCAAAGAAAAACCATACATCCGGATCTTGGTTAGAAATTGAAAGAGGTCATTTAAGCAGAAATAAGATAGTTCAAGGAGAGATTGATAGTGCTTGGGCAATAGTTGAAAATCTAAAACCTTTTGAAAGTAAAACAGCTTACTACTATCTTTTAGTTGGTCATCGTTATGATGATATAGTTAAATTGAAAAATAAAGTAAGCAATGAAGGCTTAGATCATTTGCTTGAAGAGACGCAGGAATTTTGGCAAGGTTGGATAAAGACAAAAGACAGGCTATTGCCAGCTTTATCTAAGAATATAAAAGACTTATACTATCAAAGTCTTTTAATTATTCGTGCTCACTTTGACAATAACGGTGCTATCGTTGCCGCAAATGATACATCGATTTATAAGTTCAACAAGGACCATTACAGCTATCTTTGGCCAAGGGATGGTGCTTTTATCGTTATGTCTCTTGATAATGCAGGATATACAAACTTAACACAAAGATTTTTTAAATTCTGTAAACAACATATAACAGATGAAGGTTACCTTCTTCATAAATATTCTCCTGATGGTACAGCAGGTTCTTCGTGGCATCCTTGGTGTGACGATGATGAAAATTATCAGCTTCCAATCCAAGAAGACGAAACAGCTTTAGTTGTGGTTGCTTTATACAATCATTATTTAAATAGTAAAGATATCGAGTTTGTAGACTATATGTATAACGGATTTGTCAGAAAGGCTGCAAACTTTATGGTTAAGTATACAGACCCACAGTTAAACCTTCCCCTTGAAAGCTATGATTTATGGGAAGAAAGAAGGGGTATTTATACTTATACAGCATCAACAGTATACGCAGGTTTGATTGCTGCATCCAAGCTTGCTGTACTTGTAGGAAATAAAGAAGAGTCTGTTTTGTACATACAAAAAGCTGAAGAAATCAGAAATGGAATTTTGACATATCTTTATGATGAAGAAGAAGGAAGATTTTTAAGAGGAATATACAGAGATAAAAACGGAAATATTATTAAGGATAAAACTGTAGAAAGTAGTCTGCTTCTTGTTTATGAATTTGGTGTAATAGACCCACAAGATTATAGAATGGTTAATACCGTAAGGGCAGTAGAGGATAGGCTTTGGATAAAAAATGGAATAGGTGGTCTTGCAAGATATGAAAACGATTACTATCACAAAGTGTCTGATGATACGCCAGGAAATCCTTGGATAATAACAACTTTATGGCTTGCTAACTGGTATACGCAGGTTGGATTGTTTGATAGGGCGTTTCAGCTGATTAACTGGGTGATAAAAAGAAAAACTCAGGCTGGATTGTTGGCAGAGCAGTTCCATCCATTCACAGGAGAGCCGTTATCTGTATGTCCTTTAACATGGTCTCATTCTTCGTTTTGCTATTCAATACAAAAGCTAAATAAGAGATTGATTGAAGACAAAACACCAGATTATGTGATGGCTTGAAAGAAGAAAAACAGGAGATTCTTAGTCGGCTGCAGAACAACATTTAAGATTATCCTTATTTTGATGCTTAATTTAACTTTTCGTTGTCTTTAGATTGAACATTTTGTAATGTAAGCGAAAAATCTTCTTCCTTTCATACTCATATTCATCACTTCCTTGTTTTTATTTCTTAAAAGAGGAGAATTTTTGGAGAAGAGCTATAAAGATGACAGTAAAAAGTAAAGTTATATCTACACATTAATTCAAAAGCTCGAAAAAAATNTTAATTCCTCAATTCACTCCACCTAAACATTTATATAAACTATCTTCAACATTATCCCTAAATTCAAGCTCATTTAGATAGTAGATAAAATCGTCCTTACTTACACCATGAAATTTTAGCAGTCTCTCCTTTGCATAACTCCAAAATCCTTCTATGCCATTTATATTCACTTTACCATTTGCAAACTTTACACATCACAAGACCATCATAACGGGAGTCAAAATAATGTTGTGTCTAAATAAAATTATAAGGAAGAATGATAATAGGATAAAAAAGAACACTTCTAAAAAATATTAGACAGGTCGACTAAAGAATTGGTAAAAGAGCTTTTCCAAACGGTATAACAACACAGGAAAAGATAGGTATAAGATAGTTTTTAGAATCTGCTGTGCAACTGATTATGAATCAGGAAAGAAATTTCTTTCTTGAAAATGACGATGGTAACAAAGCAAAGGGATATTGTGAAAGAAGTATAAATACTGGTTCTTTCAAGCTTAACATAAATATCCCAAGATATAGAAAAGGTAAATTTAAACCACAAATATTACCTGACTCTTACAAAAGAGTTAAGGAAGATTATATAAACCTTCTCATGAGTTTAGTATCTAATGGATACTGTAGAAAGTAAAATAGATTCTACAATAAAAAGCTTGGGGCTCAAGCTACTTTAAAACAACATATGGATACAATCAAAAAAGAGCTTATAGAAAGACTTGAGTGTCTTCAAAACAACAGAGCTTACATCAGATGCACTTGTACTGTATATAGATGGGAGCTTCTTATGAAATTTTACAATTGTTTAATAAAAAATTTTCAATCCAGACACAAAATTATTGACAAGTCTCTAATAAGCGTAATACAAAAAATTTTAGACATTGGGCTTATCCCTGCTATAAAGATAAAGCAGACTCTTAGAGTAAAAATAAAGCATCCATTGANACAGTTATCAAAGGAAAAAAGCAAATTCAGTGTTTAAAGTTAAAAGAGAAGATATAGCTAAGAAGTTGGCTATTGCTTGGGTTATTCTTTGGAATTTCTACATGATTTTAATTTATGTATTATTGTTTATCCTATCAGTCTTAATATTTAGAAGAATTTTTTTTGATTTTTGGAACACTCTCAATTTTAATTGACAAATCTACTCTAATAATCTAAAATTTTCTTATCAAATAAAGGGATGGGGAATAGTTGTGCTTAGATTTTTTGATCTTTTTAACGAAGACCAAAAAGAAAAACTTGTTCAATATAAATCATTTCATTCAGGTGATTTCCTAATTGTTAGAGTAAGAGAATTCTACCAAAAAAGCGATATTTCCTTAACTACAGATATTGATAATGTATGCCCTTTAAAACAAAGGCCGATTATAATCATAAGAGACAACAACGGGACTATTTCTTTCGTTGCTACATCTACTAATATGTTTTTTAAGCATAGACGACCAAAGATAAATCTATCAGAATGCTTCTTCAAAAAAAGAACAAAAGAAGAATGTTTAGACTTAGACATAAAAGATGAAGTATTTTTATTCACAAAAAATGGAAAAAGATTTAGATTTTACATCAATCCGCAAGTATTAATAGACCTCTACAAAGAGGGCAATCTTATGGAATGTGGAAACTGTTCAATGATAATACCATTAATAGAAAAACTTATAGGTGGAGCAAGATAATGTCAGGAAACGATTTGATCTTTAATTTTTTTTCAGAAAATAACCCAAAAGGCTTAGAAGTTATAAAAAATATTTTTTTCAAAATCATCAGCAGTCCTACCTATAATCTCATACTTAATTACTACGATAAAGAAGATGTATTTCAAGAATTCTTAGCTATTAAAATCTTGCCATACAAAAATCATATAGCAGATAAGTTTTTTGAGCAACAGAGCGGATTGGTTAGCTACATTCAAAGAATGACAAAAAACTTTTTAGCCGATGTTTACGCGTCAGTCAAATTGATGTCAGAATATGAAATATCTGAAGTTATTATTAGTAAAGAGGAAGATGATGAAGATGAAGTTAAAAGTTATTTCGACCTAATTGGAAAGAGAGAAGATTATACCTTAAGCATAGAAGTTGAAGAATTAAAAATAGCTTTGACAAAGCGTCTGTCGGATAGCGAAGTATTGATGTTTTGCTATCAAATATCTGATAGTAAAGAATTTTACAAAAGTAAGTATTTTAATGACTTATCTGAAGATGCACTGTATAAAAGAGTAGAAAGAATGAAAACAAAAATAAAAGAAATTTTAAAAGAATATTCATTTTCAGCAGAAGCTTTTGAAAAGTTTGTAAAAGAACATTCTCATGAAATTTGTAAAAAATTAGAGGTGAACAGCCATGGCTAAGTGGTTAAATGATTTATACATAGAATACATGGAAGAAGAGCTTGAAGAAAACATTTATGATAATGCAATCTCTAACAAACAAATTAACATAGGTGGAATCTATTTTGGCAGCCTAAAAGCTCTCGATAATACTAAACCAAATAAACCTCTATATTTTCTCATAGTTGATAAAGTTGATGATGATTTATATGAAGTTTTTAAAGTTTCAGACTATTACTTATTTGCGACCAATTCCGATATAATTTTAGACATAGGAACAATGACTTTGATAGTAGAAACTACAAATAATTTTTATCTAACATCAGAAGAAATATCTAAATTCATATTAATAGACATATTAAGCAAAGAAGATTTAACAAACATACTAAAATTCCGTTGTGGTCATGAAATACAAGGACTAAAAAAAGGCTTTACTCCAATATTTGAAGATGATGTTAGAAATATGTTTAAAAAAGAAGAGTTTAATCAGATAAAAGAATTCCATACAAGAATTTTTGAAATTTTAGCAGAGCCTGAAGAGTTAGTGATAGAAATAGCGCCCGAGAGAATTAGCGAACTTGTATTAAGACATGTTGCGTCTACTTCACAAAAAGCTACGTATACAGATGACTTTGTTTTATACCGTGGAGATGATTTTATAGAGATAATTATAGACGAGAAATACTTAAATAAAAAAGTAAAAATACTTTTAGACAACGATACTATTTTCAACGGCATCTTAAAAGATACAAGCATATTTATTCCTGTGAAAGAACAGATAGACTTAGAAGAGCTTGCAAAACACATCAGTATTTTAGCCGAGGGGTGATTTATGCACATAAGACAGCTAATAAAAAACAAAAGGTTTGAAGTAATCAAAGCATTAGTAGAATCAAAGAAAATAAAACAAGAATGGTTAGAAGATTTATACTCTATACTACTTGAGCAAGATACAGATGTTGAAATCACGCAAGCAAAATATGAGATAATAAAATTACTGCTAACAGAAAAGAAATATTTAAATTTTGAACTACTTACCAAAACCCTAAGCCTTGACCAGCAAACAGCCATAGAGATAATGAGAAATCCATTTAAAGAAGTGTATTTCCCTACCTACAATATAGAAAACCCTGAAGAATCAAGATTAAATAAAGCATTAATAATACCTTTATCAAACCAAACTTTTACGCTAAACACATTTGTTAATAAGCAAGATTTAGAGACTATAAAAGAGGCCACGAATAAAAACTTTTTTGTAATTTTTGACAACATTTTTAGCGGAAAATCTTACCAATTAGCCGTTGCAGCAGGCTTGATAGCAAGGGAAAAAGAAATTTTAGATAATGTTGCTTTTACGGGAGAAGTTTCATCAAATGGATTTATAATACCGGTTAATCATTTGGAAGAAAAGAAGGAAATAACTGAAAAAGCTAAAAAAGTTTTAATAACTCCGGAAGACATAGAGAACTTAGAAGAGCTTAGCTTTTGGCTCAATCCAGAACATTTGCCTGTAATATTTATACATATAAATAAACCGGAGTTAACTTTACAATCTCTGAAACAAATGGAAGATGCAATCAAGAAAGATGAAAGATTTAAGTATTTCAAAATAGAAAATTTAAAGAAATTCTACAGATTGGAAGACCAAGACATGTATCTAATAACACCAAGTGTAGATTTTTCAAACAGAGAAGAGCTTATAAAAATTTTAAACGAGTTTAGAGAAAAAGTAAGTAAACTTTTAACATTGGAAGGAGTAATAAAAGATCATAATAAAGTAATTCTTAATATCTCAGCGGGAATATCTACATTGGCTTTGTATTTTGGCGTTATTCTTGGAAACAGACAGGCAAGCATAATTTATCATTATCAAAAAGAATATCACAAAGTTATAGACTTAACAGATAATCCAAGAAAGATAAAAGAGAAAAAGTCAGAATTTGAAAAAATTTCTGTTAATAAAAATATACAAGATCCGTTGATGATAATTATATATCTTGCAAGCCATAATCCGATAGAAAAAGGATTAGAGCTTAAAGAAAAGTTAGGAGCTAAAGGAGAGTTGATAATACAAAGCAAAGAGCATCAGGGCAATTTAGGGATTGGAGATTGGAGCGATATTGTTTCTGAGATTTACACGGCAATAGATGATAATAAGCAAAAAGAAAACTATATGGTATTTTCGGCACCTGTTGCGATAATGCTTGCTCTTGGTATGGCTCTTGGCTACTTTTTACCGATAAAAGTCTTTCACTATAACAGAGATGAATACGTTGAAGTTCCTATAAAATTAAATGAAGAGATTTTAAGAAGTCCATTTTAAAGAAAATCAAAAGAGAGAGGTTAAAGATGGAGGAAGCTATTTTCAAAGTAGAAATCATAACTCCAACCATCATGGGAGGAGCAAATAGTAAAGAATTAGACTTTATTTTAATAAGACCAACAGAAATAAAATCTGCAATGAGACAAGCTTTTAGATTGGTAGCCGGTAAGTATGTAGAGCATGATTACAATAAAATCAAAGAT
>JGI20130J15133_1001689_pt1 | contig 17768 bp, 15 predicted proteins | sample WasSprMetagenome_FD_15133 | JGI IMG/M metagenome (IMG submission 15133) | reverse complement strand
GAAAAGATCATCGTCATCTCACACGTAGACGAAGTAAAAGAAAGCCAACTCTTCGCAACCCAAATACAAGTCACCAAAGACAGCAGCGGACACAGCCACCTCAACATCATAAAATGGTAAACTTCGCACCTTATCCTTCTACGCATAAGACATAGCTATGTTTCTGATGTTGAGAGCGGTCATTTTGTTCATCAAGAGAGAAGTTCAAGGAGGAATGGGTTGAAGAACCCCCAGACCCAATACCAGAACTAGCCGAAGAATTCTAAGTTTCAGAGAACTTTATGAGGAAAAGGCTTAAATTAAAGGAGCAAGCTGGCAATAAGGATGAGTGTTAAGATTGACATTCAAAATTTACCAAAGGAGCTAAGGAGAAAAGGCTTAGAGGAGAGGCTGGCTGAGATCTGTAAAAAGAATGATATAGTGTTTATGGCCATTTTTGGCTCTTTCGCTAAAGGAGAGCAAAACAAGAAAAGCGACATAGATATAGCCATCGAATTTGAGCGAACTAGCGAAAAGAGCCTGCTGAATCTAGTTAGGATAGAAAATGAGTTGAGAAAGATATTTAAAAGAAAGGTTGACCTTGGGATCTTCAGCAGTTTAAGTCCCTACATAATAGAAGATGTAAAAAGGGAAATGCGAGTCATTTATGAGAAGAGAAAGCATACTTAAGACACATTCTAGATGCTATTTCTAACATAGAGAAATTTGTAGAGGGCTTAACTAAAGAAGAATTTTCTAAGAATGTAGAAAAACAGTATGCAGTCTTAAGGGGACTTGAGATAATCGGTGAGGCAACGAAGAATTTGAGCAGAGAATTGAGGGTAAGGTACCGCTAAGTTCCGTGGAGGGAGATTGCTGGTATGAGGGATAGGTTAATTCACGGATACTTTGGCGTGAATTTGGAGCTAGTTTGGGTAACTATTAAAAACAAACTCCCGGAGCTTAAAAATCAAATTTTCAAGATTTTAAAAGAGATAGAAGGAAACTAGAAGTTAGTCAAAAACACTAGAGTGAGTCTTGCTCTTTTTATTTTTGCTTTTGACAACCGTATTTGCCCAATATAGAGGAGTAATGAAATCCTAGTTTTACGATAGAATATGAGGTCGCTAAGGAGAATCTTCAGCAAAATAAGGTGCGAGAATCCATATTGGTCTGATTATACTTGCTTTGCCGAGGCTATTCGTGAAAGGAGGTTTTCCAGAAAGAATATCATTCGAAACTTCGACTCCCTAGTGGATAAAGAGGATTATGCGAGAGGCGAAAAGAGGGAGATCATCGAACACCTTGTGGAGCTTTCAAAAGGTTGTTGAGGAGGGCTTATTTTAAGGTGAATTTGCGGATGCAGAGGCGGAAATCGACCAAGAAGTATTTCGACACATTTAGGGTAGGGGGCTTTTGAAGCAGAAATTCTATGAAAAATAGTACTCACGAGAATAAGGATTCGCCTTGAATGTCTTAAAGATGGTAGTAATTATAAGAGGCTCTTTAGAGCTTTGAGTTTAATTTTGTCTGAAGAAGATTTGGTGAAATATTAGTTAGCAGATCGAATAATGAAGCATTCTTGTAGCTTCGGGAGGAGTGTTAGGAAATGTGAAGACCCTGTCAACTCTTAGATTTTGTGTCATTGTATAAATAAGATGTCAAATCCAAGAGGAAAGCGACAATATATGCTAGGGTCTCAACAGAGAAGCGATAGAGTGAAAAGACCATCGGGTCTCAGATCGAGGAATTGAGGAGGATCTGCGAGAAGAGCGGTCTTCTAATCGTCAGAGAATATGTCGGCGACGGGTGAAGTGGTGAAACATTAGCCCCCAGCCCTAGATCAATTGAGGATGATGCTTTAAGGAAGCCTTTTTGAGGTTCTCTGCATCAACCCTCCTAATAGGCTGGCAAGGGAAGTCCATCTATTTAGGTTTGACCATAGTCGAAGGACCCGAACCCAATTAAGTTCAGATACCCGCAGGCCTACTCCTAATTGAGGCAGAATCCTTCTATTATGAGTGGGATGGTTAAGAGGGTAGCAGTTAACTTACATCTTTGAAGATGACGTCTTCAGAGGCGGCTTACCTTGCTAAAGGTAGCTATCACAAGCGAGGTTGTGGTTGGGTTTGTTGGATTGGGCTAAGAAAACCTTATTGGCTTTTAAGATGCAGTAGAAGGTTTTGTTAGCAAGCTTGAGGTAGATGGTAAGCCCCTACTATTAACTCTGAAACCACAAACTCATTGATCGGCCAATTTCCTATTCGGATTCATGATTTTACCAGTAATACCTTTTTTATGCTGCGTAATACTTAAATATGATTCGGTGAGTGGGTTAGAATGGATGAAGGCTAGATTTGTTGCCTTTATAGCGGCATTTGTTGTGCTTATCTCAGTTTCCAGCGCTTTTGCTCATACGATTGCTTGGGTGTGTCATCCTACAATAGGTGCGATAATAGTTACTTTTCTTTATTTGACGGCTTTTGGTGTATCAGATATGCTCGGGGTCACGAGTATTGTTGGGCTGTTGACGGGGTTGTGAATAGCTTGGTTTTTGACTCACTTTTTTCTATTCCTGTGCATTTTGTTAGAGGCGCTGTTTTTGACTTGTTTTTCTTTGTTAGTTGTCATAAGCTGTGCTGTAAAAGGTGTGCTATTGCGTCTGGTATGTTGTCGTTTTATGTAACGCTGATTGTAATCTACACTCTCTATGCTACTTTTGGTTTATCCTTCACTTTGTGGGGGATTTGGTTTATACTTGCCGGTTTTCCTAGCACAGTTTTGACAATACCTGGGAGCTTGCTTGCGTTGAAATATAAGGAGAGGATTCGGGGGTGTTTATGCGGGGTGGTGCGTAATGTGCTTGCACAAATTTGTTATGGTGGGTTATCAGTGTAGAGCCTGTCTTCTCGATGCTGTAAAAAAGGTTAATGAGGTCTTAGGAAATATTCTCGACTTCAAATTCTATAACACGTATGATGTTGATGGCGGTCTTGTTGATGTTCATAGATTTGTTGAAGACTTAAGGGGTTCAGAAGTGGTTTTGCTGGACGTGAGGGGCGGTGATAATATCAGTAAGGTTATCTGTGAAGAGCTTAGTAGTCTGAAAAATACTGTTGTCGTTTTCGTAGGTGGTTCTCCGGAGATAATTAATCTCACAAGGCTTGGTAGTTTCTCCTTTAAGAGTTTCGCGAGCCTAAGGGAAAAACCGCTCTTCGGAAAACTCTTCAAAAGAGGTAAGGTGGATTATGGAGCCATCTTAAGAATGCGTCAGCTGTTTGAAAAGCTTGGTAGCATAGTTCCAGTTGGAATGCTTAAGGACGCTAAAAATTATTCTCTATTACTGAAGTATTATGATGTGCCAAGCGTGGAAAACTACTATGCCATGTTCCTCCTTTTGCTAAAAGAATATTGCAAGGTCAAGCTGGAGGTTACTATACCTGAACCTGCTGTTCTACCGACTATCGGTATTAAGAACTTTAAAACCGACGAAAACTCCACAGATCTCACACGATATCTGCAAAGCTATGCTTTCAGAGACCGACCGAAGATAGGTATATTGTTTTACGGAGGCTACCACTACGACCAATCCTACCCAGCAGCCAAACTTCTAGCAGAGAAGATTGAGGAATATGGGTTAGGCGTGATACCTGTATTCTGCTCCGACTTAAGGTATTATCTAGCAATCGAAAGATGCTTCTTCCTTGATGGAAAGCCTATCATCGAAGCTTTGATCGACCTACTCTGGTTCAGACTCGCTGGTGGACCTATCGGAGGAGACCACAGTCTCACAAAAACTGTTCTCTCGAAGCTTGACGCACCGCTTCTACACGGAGTCCATCTGTCATCGAAGACTGTTGATGAGTGGCTTAGCTCGAAACACGGCATACCTCCTGTGGAAATAGTTACGAGCGTTATACTCCCTGAACTCGACGGTAGGTGCGAGTCGATAGTCACACACGCAGTTAAGCAGAAAAGCGTAGATGGAGCCAAGATCGAAGAATATGTTGCCATAGAGGACCGTGTTGAGAAGCTGGCTCAGAGGGCTGTCAAATGGGCTAACTTGAGGATGAAGAGCAATTCGGAGAAGAAGGTCGCGATAATCCTATATAACTACCCGCCTGGTGAAGAGAATATCGGTAAGGCTGCTTATCTGAACGTCTTCGAAAGTCTATCAAGGCTGCTTAAAGCTTTAAAGGATAAAGGGTACGTTGTTACAAACACACCGTCAGGTAAAGAGATTAGAGATCTTTTAATCTCCAAAGGTGTTGTGAACTCTGGAGAGTGGATTCAAACATACTCAAAATTAGAGGAGACGATTAAGACTCCCCTAGAAAAATATATAACCTGGTTTGAACATTTACCAGAAAAATCAAAGGGGAGGATTCTGGAGGAGTGGGGGCCGCCACCAGGCAGAATAAACACCTACGGCAACTCGCTGCTAATCCCGGGTCTAATTTTTGGGAACGTCTTTGTTGGGCTTCAGCCGCCACGCGGAGTACACGAGGATCCGTCGAAGATCTACCACGATAAAGATCTGCCGCCGCATCACCAATACGTAGCTTTCTACAAGTGGATGTTAGAGGAATTTGGGGCGGACGCAATAATACATCTTGGGACGCACGGAACGTTAGAATTTCTACCCGGGAAGGAGGTTGGTCTATCGGCTGAATGCTTTCCAGATATTCTTATAGCGGATGCTCCAAACATCTATGTGTACCACGCTGTCAACTCCTCCGAATCCTCGATAGCGAAGAGGAGAAGCTACGCGGTTATAGTGAACCACGCAAGCCCCGCGTTGGTGCTCAGTGATCTGCACGGCGAGTTCCAGGAGATCGAGAGGCTGATCGCTGAATACTTTGACGCTAAGCTCTATGGTCGCGAAGAAGCTGATAAAATCGCCGAAAAAATAGTTAACAAAGCTAAGAAGTATGGGCTGGGGTCAACTATAGAGGAGATTTATGACAAAATAGAGGAGTACAAGCGCTCAATAATACCTAAAGGTTTACACACGCTTGGGGACAAACCATCACTTGACGATTCGGTGCAATATCTAACTTTCCTAGCCCGCTATGATAGGGGTGAAGTACCCAGCCTCCACCGCCTCATCATCGAATCTGAAGGCCTTAGCTATGATGAAGTATTGGAGAAACCACACTTAATGGATCAAAACGGGAGAACGTATGCTGAAATATTGGATAAAGCGGAAGAGCGTGTTAGAGAAATCATAAGGGAATATATCGTGAAGGGTGTAGTACCACACCTTAAGGCTCCTGAGAGCAAGGTTCTAAAAGCGCTGGACTTTGTTAAGAACGTTTATGAGAGGATGATGCTGTCAGATGAGATAGGTTCGATTATTAGGGCGCTTGACGGAAGGTTCATCGAACCAGGCCCAGGAGGAGACTTTGTGAGAAGCCCTGAGGTTTATCCAACTGGGAGGAACACATACCAGCTTGACCCCACCAACCTGCCTACTGAAACGGCAGCAGAGCGGGGTAAGAGGATAGCTGATGAGTATCTAGCGACCTTCTACGCTAAGCACGGGAGGTACCCGAAGACAGTTAGTGTGGTGTTGTGGGCGTTTGAGACTATGAAGACTGGTGGCGAAACTCTAGCCGCAATCTTCCACCTTCTAGGTGTAAAACCGGTTTGGAAGAGCATCTATGTTAGGGAGCTGGAGGTAATCCCGCTTTCAGAGCTTAAAAGGCCAAGAATAGACGTTGTCGTCACGATATGTGGTATCTTCCGCGACACCTTCTATAACCTCGTGGAGCTCCTGGACAAGGCTTTCAGGACTGTAGCGGGACTCGATGAGCCTGAAGATATGAACTTTGTGAAGGCCAATGTTAGGGAGATGTCCAGCAAGTACGGTGAATACGCGATGTTCAGAGTCTTTGGCCCACCTGAAGGCCACTATGCTACAAGCCTCACAGCGCTTATAGAGTCGTCGCAGTGGAGGAGTGAAGCAGAGCTTGTAAACGCATACTTGGAAAGCATGAAGTTCGCATATGGGGAGAAAGCGAGGTGTGTGGAGTCTAGGGTTTTCATAAACTCCATACTTTCTAACGTCGAGTTAGTCACCCAAATCAGGGATACGGTAGATTATGAGCTGACGGATTTGGACCACTACTACGAGTTTCTCGGAGGACTTACTAAGGCTGTTGAGAGCGAATGTGGGCGGCGCCCGATGGTCTTGGTCGCTGACACGACTAAAGAGTTCGTTAAGGTGGAGGATGCGAGAGAAGCGGTTAAGAGAGGTGTTATTACGAGGACTGTTAATCCGAAATGGCTCGACGCTATGATTGAGCAAGGTTACAATGGTGTAACAAAGATTGCGGATAGAGTCGAGTATATGATTGGGTTGGCTGCTACACTCGGATGTGTTGAAAACTGGATGTGGGATAGCGTTGCTGAGAACATTGTATTCAACGCCGAAAGAGCAGAGAGGATGAAGAGTGTTAATATGTGGGCTTTCCGCAAAATAATCAAGCGGCTTCTCGAGGCCTCGAAACGCGGGTATTGGGTGGCTGATAAACAAACTATCGAAAAGCTTGAAGAGGAATATCTGAAGACGGAAGAGGTGCTTGAAGAAGAAACCGGTGGCTAACCTTGCCCCACCATATAGGGTTCGTGTTCCCGTTTAGCGCCATAGTCGGCCAAGAAAAGATGAAGAAAGCCCTCATTCTAAACGCCGTGAACCCCCGTATAGGTGGCGTGTTGATAAGGGGGCAAAAAGGTACAGGAAAGTCCACAGCGGTTAGAGCACTAGCGGAGCTTCTCCCAGAGATAAAGGTTGTAGTGGACTGCCCATTCAACTGTAATCCAGACGACCCAAAGGAAATGTGCGACTCCTGCTATAGCAGATATGCAAGAGGGGAGCAGCTACCTTGGATCAAGCGCAAAGTTAGAATCGTGAACCTTCCGCTGAACGCAACAGTCGATAGGGTTGCGGGGACACTAAACATCGAGAAAGCCTTGAAGGAGGGTTTGAAAGCTCTTGATCCAGGGTTACTTGCTGAGGCAAACCGCGGCATACTCTACGTAGACGAAGTTAATTTACTCGACGATTATGTGGCTGATATACTGCTTGATGCTGCTGCGAGTGGCGTAAACATTGTTGAGAGGGAGAATATTTCTGTCGTGCATCCGAGCCGCTTCATACTCATAGGCACCATGAACCCAGAAGAAGGCGAGCTTAGACCACAACTGCTAGACAGGTTTGGGCTTCAAGTAGCAGTTGAACCTATAAGCGACCCAGAGTTACAGATCGAGATCGTGAAAAGAGTTGAAGAATTTGAAGAAAACCCTGTGCGCTTCATGGAGAAGTATGAGGGAAAACAGAGGGAGTTAAAGCTTAAGATTGAAAAGGCACGTGAACTTCTCCCTAAAGTCACGATATCAGACGAATTGCTCTCTAAAATAGCGGATGTATGCTCTAAACTTTCAGTAAGCAACAGAGCCCCAATAGTGATAACACGGACAGCTAAAACCATCGCTGCATTTTCGGATAGAGTCGATGTAAATAGAGAGGACGTTCTGGAGGCTATGGAGCTAGCACTACCACACCGCATGAGGAAAAAACCCTTCGAACAACCCTACATTTCCCGCGAAAAACTCGAAGAAATGATTTCAAAGAACAGTTACGGTGGTGATCAGGAAAAGGGGCACAGAGAGGGCGGGAAAGGTGGAAACCCGCAGTTAAAGGAAAAAATTTTTGACGCCAGTCCTCCACTTTCTGTGAACCTAGAAATAGAAAAAGAGAAGAATATATGTGCAGGGAAAAGTGGTAGAACAACCAAATCCATTGGGGTTAACAGGGGTTCTTACCTCTACAGCACGATACCCAAAGACGAGCCACGCGACATAGCGATCGACGCGACGATAAGGGCAGCAGCTTCACGCTCAGCTTCACAAGGGACACCGTTAAAAATCAGTGACGAAGATCTTCGGGAAAAGGTTAGGAGAGCTAAAGCCTCATCACTTATAACCTTAGTTGTCGACGCAAGCGGTTCAATGGCGGCCCAAAGAAGAATGGAAGCAGCAAAAGGTGCTGTTCTTGGGCTACTTTCCGATGCTTACAGGCGCAGAGACAAAATAGCGTTCATAGCATTCCGAGGAGAATCCTCTGAAATATTACTCTCACCAACAAACAACATAGACTTGGCAGAGAAAGCCTTGAGGGAGCTTCCAACAGGAGGGAAAACCCCGCTGCCTCACGCGTTGCTCACAGCCCTAAACTTGGTTAAATCAGAGAAAGTAAGAAGCCCTGACGCTATCAACCCGTTCATCGTCTTAATTACCGACGGTAAAGCAAACGTTCCACTAAGCGGGAGAATTCGGGAGGAAATAATAGAGATATGTAGAAAGATAAGAGAAAACAACATACAACTAACCCTCATAGATGTTTCTGAGGACCCCTTCGCCCCAAACTACATAAATGACATAGTAGAAGCTGCCAACGCCAAACACATAAAAATAGAAAATTTAACAAGTAACGAACTCCAAGACATGATAACGCAACTCACCCATTTTGAAAAGGCTTAGCCTTCGCTCTAACATCCATTATGAAGACGAGGTTTAAATTAGGAAAATAAGGGAAGAGCAAGGGAAGCAAACTAAAGATCCCAAGCTTCCCTACCATAAGGAGGGACTTGGTTGAGTTCAGATACCCACCGCTCTGCTCTGATAGTAAAGTTAAAGAGACGTGCGTGAGCTGGTTTCAGGCGTAGAGGGTGAGCGAATAATTTGCAAAACTCTTCTACACCAAACTTCGGACTCTGGTCTCCTATGCAGACGCATAAAAGATTCAAATATCTACCATTAGAGGAAGCCTATGAAGTCATAAAAAGCTTCGTGGGGAGAGTAAAAGAGGAAGAGGTTCTAACTCAAGAAGCTTACAACCGCGTTTTAGCAGAGGACATAGTATCGGAGGTTAATATCCCCCCATATAATGTCTCACATTACGACGGCTACGCTGTTAGGGCTGAAGATGTTGCGCAGGCTTCCATTGACAACCCTATTTTATTGAAGGTGGTCGGCCAAAGCTTCTTAGGTGAAGAGTTTGAAGGCGAAATAAAAGTAGGTGAGGCAGTTTACATTTCTACCGGATGTAGAGTTCCTTTAGGCGCTAATGCGGTGATACCTGTGGAACAAGCTAAAGCTAAAAACGGTTTTATTGAGGTTCGTCGCAGCGTTAAACCGTATGAGAATATCATATCTGCTGGTTCAGACGTGAAAAAAGGCGAGAAGGTCTTTAGCCAAGGGCATGTTCTACGCGCACAAGATATGAAGTTTCTGCTTGACATCAAAAAGTGGAAGGCTAAAGTCTTCAAAAAGCCTGTCGTCGCAATAATTTCAGTTGGGGACGAACTTACTGATCGAATTGATGAGACGGATAGAAAGAAATTGGACAGCCACAATATAATGATTTCACATTTGATCAAGGAGGCTGGTGGGATCCCCTACCTCTCGGTATCGCGACTGACGATATAAACGATGTCAAACGGTTGATTATAAGGGGGCTTGAGAAAGCAGATATTGTGGCAACTATTGGCGGGGCATCTGTAGGTGGAAGGGATTGCTGCTGGGAAGCCGCTAATCGAATAGGCATACCTACTGCCGTAATACGTGGCATTAAAGTGCAACCGGGTCGAGTCACCAGCTTGATTATTTTGGACAAACCTATAGTGCTGTTACCTGGCCACGTTCAATCCACTCTGGTGGGATTCTGTCTTCTCCTTCTACCGCTAATGAGATACATGGCAGGCTTCGATTCGCCCTTCTCATTTGTAACGTTAAACGCAAGATTATCTCACAAACTTGCACTTAAAGAGTTTGCATCTTTCAAAAGAGTGAGGTTCGTTAAAGTAACCAAGGTGAACGGCGAATATTTAGCCGAACCTATTTTGGGAGACTCTTCTATTACAAGCGTGGTTGTTAAAGCTAACGGCTTTATAATCATACCCGAAGGTAAGGAAATAGTCGAAGAAGGTGAAAAAGTAAATGTACAACTAGTTAACGGGTTGTTTCCCCAACTTTAAACGTTTAAAACGAATCTTAGAAGTCCAGCTACCACGGCTAATCAAAAATTCTAAAACCATTAAGGAAACCTCTAGTTAGCTAGTTCCGCCCTCTTAGTATTTATAAAAAATAGTTAAAAGTAACGATAAATCTGCATATTAAGTTGTTATTTCTAATCGTGTTTTTAAAAAATAAATAGTAGGCTGAGGGAAGGGCATGTGATGAGTAAGCGCTTTAGAGTGTTGAGTAATAAGGGGAGGGGTTAAGATGAAAATTCTTTTGATCCCAAAAAAGGATATTGAAGGGATTCTCTCCATGAGAGAAGTTATGAACGCTGTTGAAAGTGCCTTTAGATATAAGGCGCTTGGGAAGGTTCAGATGCCACCAAAGCTTTACGTGATGTTTCCGAAGGGAGATTTTAGGACTATGCCCTGTTACATCCCTGAGCTTGGATTTGGTGGGGTTAAGATTGTTAATGTCCATCCAGAGAATCCAGAGAAATATGGGCTACCTACCATAATGGCGCTGATGATCCTTATAGAGCCGGAAACTGGTAAGCCGTTAGCCATCATGGATGGTACGTGGATCACTAATATTAGAACTGGTGCCGCTGGAGGGGTGGCTGCAAAGTATCTTGCGAGAAAGGATTCAAAGGTTATCGGAATGGTTGGTGCTGGGACTCAGGCGAGGACTCAACTCTTAGCTTTAAATGAGGTTTTCGATATCGATGAGGTTAAAGTCTACTCAAAACCAATGAAAACTTGTGAAAAATTTAAAAGAGATATGGCGCATCTTGGTCTGAATATTTTGATTAAGGAGAGAGCTGAAGACGCTGTTAGAGGCTGCGATATCTTAGTTACGACAACGCCTGTAACTCAACCTATCGTTAAAAATGAGTGGGTTGATGAAGGTATGCATATCAACGCCATAGGGGCAGACGCCCCCCTTAAAGAAGAGCTAGACCCACAGATTCTAAAGAGAGCGAAGATCGTAGTTGATGACATTGAGCAAGCTTGTCACTCAGGCGAAATTAACGTCCCTATTTCAAAAGGAATAATCACCAAAGCAGATATTTATGCTGAGCTAGGTGAAATTATAGCGGGGAAAAAGGTAGGAAGGGTTAATGATGGCGAAATAACAATCTTTGACTCTACGGGTTTAGCGATTCAAGATCTAGCTACAGCCATACTAGTCTATAAGAGAGCTAGGGAACGAGGGTTAGGCTCTGAGGTTGAGTTGCTTTAGCTAACGTGGCCGCCCTTCAGAGATAGCTGTGAACCTTAGAGTACTGGCTTTCTGTGGTTTGACGAAATTTAATCTCAAGCGGTGTTGGATAGAGTCATTTCCATTGCTGTAGATCCTCCTAATGTTTTTACATAAACTTAAATTGTCAGATTCGATAATCCTATGGGGAGTGTGTTGCTTTTAGAGTGGTTTGTAGTACCGCCTCTTGAAAATAACACCTATCTTCTTGTTGATGAAAGTAGCCGCAAGGCAGCTATTATAGACCCAGCCTTAGGTTCGGATGTGCTCTTAAGTAAGGCGCAAGAGCTAGGTGCACAGATAATCTACATCTTGAATACGCATGGCCACCCCGACCACATCTGCGATAATGGAAGAATTAAGGAAGCGAGCGGTGCCAAGCTCTGTATCCACGAATTAGATGCATATCGTCTACTACAACCCCTCTCTAAAGACTCCCTACTACTACCCACAGTAGACGTGTTATTTAAAGGGGGTGAAATTCTTCAGATAGGTTCGCTGAAGGTTGAGGTGATCCACACACCGGGGCATACGGAAGGTAGCTGCTGCTTCTACTTAGCAGAAGAAGGTGTAATATTCACAGGCGATACGCTATTCGCAGGTAGCATAGGAAGGGTGGATCTACCTGGAGCAGACCCGGCTGCTATGCTTCGAAGCCTAAAACGGCTCTTCACGCTACCGAAAAATGTAAAGGTTTACCCAGGCCACGGCTCACTAACTACCATAGAGGATGAGTGTTGGATGATCGAATCTAGCTATATTGAGAAGCTGCTGAGCTAGCCTCTGAAGCTTTGGATGGGCGCTGGTATCTGTCCCCCTCTTCTAACGAATCTATCTGGCTTAAATCGGTTGACCTCCATCACCACGGTGCTGCCGAGCAAGCCTCCGAACTCAACGAACTCACCAGCCTTAGCGTTTGGGACAGGGATTATCCTAACACCGCCCGGTTTGTCATTAGCTACGCAGAGAGCTGCCTCATCCAATATGATGCCAGCCAAGGTTTCGGCTGGTGTGTCTCCTGGTACGGCGATCATATCTAAACCGGCTGAGCAGACAGCGGTCATCGCCTCAAGCTTCTCTAGGCTAAGCGCACCAGCTTTGACCGCCTCAACCATACCAGCGTCCTCACTAACAGGGATGAAGGCTCCGCTTAAACCTCCTACGAAGGTCGTAGCCATGCTTCCGCCTTTCTTCACAGCATCGGTAAGTAGCATTAGTGCTGCTGTTGTGCCCGGTGCGCCGCATCGCTCCAGACCCATGGCTTCGAGTATGTTGGCTATGCTCTCGCCTTGCTTAGGTGTTGGGGCTAGGGATAGGTCTACGGTGCTGAACTGAACACCCATCAGCTTCGCCACCTCCCTACCCAATAGCTCACCTACTCTAGTGACCTTAAACGCAGTCCTTTTTACGAGATCGGCCAGCTGTCTAAGGTCTAGGCCTTGATTCTTCTCCACGATAGCCTTTATGACCGCTGGTCCGCTGATGCCGACATTAACCGATACTTCTGGCTCACCTAAACCGTGGTAGGCTCCGGGCATAAAGGGGTTGTCTTCAGGTGCGTTTGCGAATGTAACTAGCTTGGCGCATCCGACACCCTTATGGTCAGCCGTTAACTCCGATGTCTTCTTTATCACCTCACCCATCTTCAGCGCGGCATCCACATTTATCCCTGTTCGTGTTGATGCGATGTTGACGCAGCTGCAGACTCTGTTTGTGCTGCTTAAGACCTCTGGTATGCTTTGTATGAGCGCTAGGTCTCCTTTAGTAAACCCTTTGTGTACTAGGGCTGAGTAACCTCCTATGTAGTCGATGCCCCCTTCTTCGGCGGCTTTATCTAAGACTGTGGCCAGCTCTAAACCTATCTTCGTGGCATCGCCTTCTTCGGCGAATGGCTCTAGTAAGATGGCTATTGGTGTTACTGCGATCCTTCTATTTACGATCTCGACACCGTAGTTTGCCTCTACCTCTTTAACAGCCTTATTCAATCTTAGGGCTGTTTCAACAACCTTTCTGTAGATGCATTCCTTTAATCTGTTCAGATCTCTATCCATACATCCTAGTAGATTTATGCCTACTGTGATCGTTCTGATGTTGAGGTGTTGCAGTGAAAGCATTTCATATGTTTCGACAATTTCTTCGGGCGTATACATCTTCACACCCTGTGCATGTAGCGGAATATGTTCTCGTGCTGAATAGTAACCTGCACACCTATCTTTGCAGCCTCAGCCCCAAGCAGTTCCTTCAGCTTCTCCAAGCTTACTCTGCTGTTACTAATATCGACCAGCATGATCATCACAAAGAGGTCTCTTACCTTGCTCGATGTTAGATCAAGGATATTCACGTTATTCTCAGCCAGAACCCTAGATATGGCAGCAACTATCCCAACCCTATCCGCTCCCAGAACCGTCACAACCGCACGCTCATCTGACATATCCGATGCAGCCTACTCTCTAACCAACCACCTCTATGGAAGATATGTCTTTTGCTAGCAGCACATACAAAATATATAGCGGTGCGACTCTATTCTATTTAGTTTGGTTAAGATAACGTATGAGCCTTATACTGAAGTGGTGATCAAAGAGTACACCTACTACTCTAAGCCGGAAGCGTTAGCAGCAACCTTAGCTCACTGCATACAGATCGGTCAGCCCGCGGTCATACTGTGGTGTGAGGGTGTAGCCTTCATACCCATCACATTACCACCAGACACAGAAACTGTGGCGAAAGAATATTTGGCTGGTAGGGTCATATGGTCTTCTGTCATCTTCACCCTCATGCCGAATTATCAGCAGACGATAAAGGTTGGTGGCATCGAGGTTCCAATAGTAGATGTGACGCCGAACGAAACCTTTAGGCAAGTAGCGCTCTGGTTAAAAGAGCGGGTAAGTAAACAACCAAATACCCAAAACTCTGAAAAGTGAAGGTTCTGCGCGGTGATCGTAACATGGCTAGGTTGAGTTCTGCAGAAGAGGTGCTGATTAAGGAGGTTGAGGGGTTAGAGTGTCTGCTAGTGGAGATGGCAAAGGAGTTTATCGCTACCCCCACGGTCAACCCACCTGGGCTAAACTATGTTGAGATGGTTGAGAAGATAGGTTATTGGTGTAGAAGGTTTGGTTTAGGTGTTGAGGTTATCGATGTGCCTAGTGATGTTGTTGCAGCCCGCTCGCCTGAGAACCAAAACCAGCCTAGGAAGATCCTCATAGCCTACTTAGGTGACAGAGATGCGAAGCCGCACATACATTTCAACGGCCACTACGATGTTGTGCCTGCGACTGGAGAGTGGAGGGTAACAGAGCCGTTCAACCCGCTGGTGAAGGATGGGAGGATCTATGGTAGAGGTGCGAGCGACATGAAAGGCCCCTTGGCATCTATGTTAGTTGCGTTAAAGGTTCTTGCTGAGCATAGAGAGGAGTTGGTCGGTGTAGTGTCTTTCTCAGCTGTGCCGGATGAGGAGAGCGGGGGCGGGGCGGGTGCAAGATATCTTGTTGAGCAGAAGGGTAGGTTTGCTGATGTATGCATAATAGGGGAGCCGAGCGGGTTGAGTAGCATCTGGGATTCCCATAAAGGTCAAGCTTGGTTCGAGGTCACGGTGAAAGGCAAGTCCGCACATGCTTCAACACCTTGGCTGGGTGTTAACGCCTTCGAAAGGGCGTGTAGGTTGGTTGTATGCCTATCTGAAGGCTATGTCAAGCAGCTGCCGTCTAAGAAGCTCGCCAAACTCGTACCATACGATGACGCTATACCAGTGGTCACTTTAGGCGGTGTAGTTAAAGGGGGCGGGAAGGTGAATATCGTACCAGATACCCTCACATTCACGGTAGATAGGCGTACTGTGCCCGGCGAGACGTTTGAAGAGGTTAGAAACGAGTTTCTCGAGGCGCTATATAGATGCGCGGACAGCCTCAGCATTCCTAGAGCGGATCTGGTGGTTAAAACGATCTTAGCTGGTGAACCCTGCGTGGTGCGTGATGAAGGTTTTAAGAGGGAGTTTGCTGAAGCCGTTGGAGACGCCTTAGGCTTAAAGCCGATATTCAAGATATGTCAAGGGGGCTTGGATATGAGGTACTTTGTCGCCGCTAACATGCCGACGTTAACATATGGTGGAGGCGACTCCTCTAAGGCGCATACCGCAGATGAGTATGTTGAGGTATCAGATCTGTTAGGTGCGGCGAAGGTGTATGCATTATACGCTTACCGAAAACTGAGTAGAGCTAGGTAGATCTGGCTCCTGTGCGACCCACGCGCTTAAACCGTATTTGGTTAGTTATGTTAACCCCGATTTTTGCTCTCTGTTATGACCGCTCTCCAGGCTTTCCTCAATAATCTTCTCCTCTTATTTAGCATCGTTTTACGCCGCTTCTGCTTCAATATAAGTCGTAAACTAAGGAGTGCGGTTGAGCACCTAAAGACAGTAATCTTTAAATGGCAAAAGGGCTAGAGTCAGCGCAATTGAAGTACCGAACTCTTCTTCTTCTCGCAGTAAGCCATCTTGTTAACGACATCTATAGTACGACGTTTATAGGTGCCGTCCTTCCTTTATTGAAAGCTTCCTTTAATCTGTCGTATGCTCAAGTCAGCTTACTTGTAGTTCTACCTACAATAGTGCAGATAATCAGTGGCCCGATTCTTGGTTATTTGGGTGACCGCTTGGCTAGGCGGTGGCTTATCGCTCTGAGCTTGGCTTTGAATGCGTTATGTATGAGTGGCATAGGCTTGGCTTGGAGCTTTGGCTTAACTCTGATATTAGCTAGTCTGGCTCGTGTAGGAGCCGCGGCTTATCATCCCTATGCATCCAAGCTAATTGTGACGTATTATGAGGAGGCTGAGAGGGCGAGGGCTATGTCGGTCTTTGGGGTTGGAGGACTTATCGGCCGCGCTGCCGCGCCACTTTTACTCGGAGTGCTTGTCTCCATATTTGCGTTACGGGGCGTTTTGTTGATGGCTTTGCCAGCTATAGTTATGGCTTTGGTCCTTCTAACACTGGTTCCTTCTATCAGCAAAGGTTTGTCTGCGCAGGTCGCTTCAACCCCCAGCACGAAGGTTGTCTCAAACTCTTCTACAAAGGGTCGACTTATGTCTTTGGGCATCACTTTGATCTTACTTTCGCTGATTGTTTTCCTCTGGTCCACTGTGGAGACTTTGTTGTCGTCTTTTATCCCAGCTTATGTTGTCTCTGAGGGGAGGTCGTTGTTGATAGCAACCTCTTTTGCTTCTCTTATGATGTTTTCGGGGCTAAGTCAGCTGATAGGGGGGATGCTTGCCGATAAGTATGGGAGGAGAGTGGTGGTAGTTGTTCCTCTGGTAGCATCAGCCTTCTTTGCTCATCTTTTCTTGCATACGGATGTTCCTGTTTCGTTAGTAGCTATCTCTCTATTCGGGATAGCCTTCTACTTACCATATGCGGTCTTTCCACTATTAGCGGCGGAGTATACGCCTAAACAGGCTGGGTTGGGGTTAGGTTTGATTTGGGGTCTTCTTGCAGGTGGCGGAGGATTGGTTGCGGGTGTGTTCGGATTAGTGGCGGATATCTACGGTCTGTTTACTATGCTTACTTTAGTGGCTTCGCTTCCGCTTATCATAGCCCTCATAGCCCTCACACTACCTAAACGCTAGAGCTGGTGGGGTTCGAGATTACCTAAGCGTGGATGAGGGGTTGCACATCTTTCACCTCACTTTTTAGCGTAAGGTTTTGTTATGTTAGCCCTATCTTCTGCTTTATCAGCGCTATATCTTTTTCGAGCTTCTCGAACCTCCTATCCATATATTGCTTAAGGTCTTCTCTCAAAGCTCTGATCTCGTCTCTGGTCGCTCTAATCTCCTCCCTAAGCTCGCTCCTTGTAGCTCTTATCTCCTCTCTAAGCTCGCTCCTCGTCGCCCTTATCTCCGCTAATGTTTCATCTTGCTTCTTCAGCATCGTCTTTATGTCTGCTTTCATCTCCTTTATGTCGTCTCTCATCTCCACTCCTACGGTGGCTATCTTTGCGAGCTGCTCTAAGCTCAGCTGCTCCCTATACTCCCTAACACCCATAACCTCGCCATCATAACCCTCGACTACCACTTCGCTCGCCTCTGCTGAAGGTGGCTTCTCGCTCTTAACGATTTGGACAAATCTGTTGACACTATTTTCGTCTCCTTCGATTAAGACGATCAGATCCGCACCTACGTTTGCTGCTTCAAACCCCTTCAGATTATGTGCTCTGCTCAATAAGAAGAGCCTATAGCCAACATCTTGCACTCTTCTGCCTTTGATCGTGATCTTAGCCTTCACAGCCTTTGGTTATGGTTTAGTTGTTCTTTAAGGTTATGGTTTGTTTGATTATGGTTTTTGAGGGTGTTGATTTAGTTCAGCTACAGTTGTAGTGGTCGGTTTGTAAGGTTGTTTTGCTTTGTGAAGAGAGTGTGGAGAGAGCATATGGAAGTGGGCGGAGGGAGAAGGGTTAGAGGCTAAAAAAAGCGTCTGTTTGCTAACAAACAAGCTACACGCCACACGATGTATCTTAAGTTTT
>JGI20130J15133_1001670_pt1 | contig 17929 bp, 19 predicted proteins | sample WasSprMetagenome_FD_15133 | JGI IMG/M metagenome (IMG submission 15133) | reverse complement strand
TCATTTAATTATCTAGGCCCGTTATAGTTCTATTGGAAAATACTTCCCTATAACATAACCTGGGTTGCCCCTGATTATTCTCATAGCATGAGGAAGATTATCTAGCACTAGGTCAGGTGTGACTCCGTCCTCGCCTATAATTTCTGCGGCGAGGTCTCCTGCTAACCCATGCACTAGAACACCCATCCTCAATGAGGCACCTGGGTCTCTTAATCCCACCCCGTAGATCCCGGCTATCACCCCGACCAAGACGTCGCCCATACCAGCTTTGGCCATTCCTGGGTTACCTGTGAGGTTGACNTANGTCCTCCCATCNGGGTAGGCTATTAGGCTCCGTGCNGTTTTCAAAACGAGATAAGTGTTAAAACCTCTCGCAAACTCCTGGACAACTCTAATCGGGTTCTCCTCGATCTCTTTAACCGACATGCCCGTCAGCCTTGAGAACTCCCCTGGGTGGGGTGTGAGTATGGTCGGGTAAGGTCTTTTCTTTAAAACCTCTATATTCCTCGACAAAGCTGTTAAACCGTCCCCGTCGATGATAACAGGGGTCTTCACGCTCTCCACCACCTTCACAACGAGCTCCATTGTTTCCCGGTTGGTCGACAGACCCGGGCCCACCGCTACTATGTCCACCCCTGCTTCCTCTACTAAACCCAGGATATAGTCTAGGTTGGAATACGAGATAGAGCCATCGCTCGTCTCCTCCATCGGAATGTACACCACCTCGCTCGACTTGCTCGCTAGAGCGGGAATAATCGACTTGGGGGCTGCTAGCCGTGCGTATCCGCCTCCGACGACTAGGAAGGATTGGGATGCATAATAGGGTGCCCCGTAGTAGTATCTAGACCCAGCTATCAGCAGGTATTTGCCGAAAACCCCTTTGTGACCCCACTTAACTCTCTCAGGGAGTTGTAGCGGGTAATTAAGCTCCACCCTAATATCATTGGAGTCGAGTAGGCTAGGCGGGTAGGAGAGCCTCGAGACATATAGCTTCCCGCAGTAGTATGCCCCCGGGTAAAGGATATTCCCGTACTTGGGTAGCCCAAATGTCACTGTCACACTACTCCTGACAGCGACACCCTCGATACGCCCGTTGTCGGGGTTGATCCCCGAGGCTATGTCCACGCTTACAACAGGTTTCCCAGAGCTATTGATCAGCTCCACAACCCTCCTCCGGTAGTCCTTGATCTCCCCTCTCAAACCTATCCCGAAGAGCCCGACTATCAGGACATCCACGGTGTGGATCAGATCCTCCAATACGCGGGTAGATGCTTCGTCGACAACATTGCTTATGCTCACCCCCATGTTCTTCAGCAACTCCAGGTTTCTCGCCGCGAGTGGTGTGGCCTTCGCCAGTTCGCCGACGACGACAACACCCACTTTTGCCCCAGCGGAATAAAGTCTCCTAGCCGCGACTAGNGCATCCCCTCCATTGTTCCCGGTTCCAGCAACCACCAGGTAGTTTTTATTGAGACCGAACTCTCTCCTAGCAACCTCGTAAACAGCTGAACCAGCGTCCTCCATTAGAAGCTCGGGGTTTACACCATACTCCCTGGAAGCCTTCTCATCCATCTCCCTAGCTTGCTCCGCGTTCACAATTTTAAGGAATCTTCTCAAGGCCGCACACTGTATTAGAGACTATTCTAACCCGGGATTTTAACCACGTGACGCATAGGCGTGTTGTCGACCACTATTCTAAAATAGCCTGGAATATTGATTTGTTTGTACGAGACTACTATCTCACCCATTGAACCGCAAACCTTGTAGACGCCGTTATCACACTCGATCTCACCACCGCACAACCCTTGTATAAGGCTACCAGTCTTCGACCTCAAGAAGACCCCGAATCTAACCCAAGTCTCCAAGCCTGGACTCCTACATCCACCCGACCTGTAGTATAGGTGTAGGGTTGGCGAAACCATTTCAAGCATAAACGGGATTGTCTCTCCTTCAACCGTGTCAACTATTATGGTGAAACCACCGTAGAAGAAGGAGTGTGCTATAGCCCTGAGCAAAGACTCCTCCAGCCTCCGCGGCTCCATCCCACGTGATATAGCTCTACAAGCTTCTACAACATGCGTGGCATCGAGGTTTCCTGGTATGTTCGACACCTCTCTAAACACATTACCACGCCTTAGAATGCTTATCCTATAGTTAAGTGCCGGCAGTACAACGTAGGCTCTGCTCCCTGAAATCGAGATCTCGTCTAGGAGGAGAGTGTATGGGCAACTATAGAGCTCGTCGTAATCCCATGTCAATTCAACCAACCGTTCCAGTGGAGTGGAACTGTCCCAATTAACTTTTGGGCGTAGGGGTTATTTAAAACGGTCTGCTAAAGTAGAGCCCAGGCGAGTGGTGTGAAAGCCTGGCTGTCAACCCTAGCCGCCTTACTGATCGTGGCGGGACTAGTAGTAAGCCTCTCTGCGATCTCGTTAGCCAGTAAAGGAGTGCAGGACGTCGCTACAAACGCTGAATCCGAGGAGGAGGTCGATATAGCCAACAATACAGTCGCTGTGAGGCCAGCATTCAACTTAACCTTCGAAAACGCGTTGAAGCTTGCCTACGATGTCAGGAACGTCACTTACCCGCTCTTCCAATGGGAGATATCACACAATGTGACGGCCGCAAACGTGACTCTAAACCTGGGTGACAAGTTCCTCGATGAGGCCCTCAACCTAAGCAACTCGATTATGACTAGAAGAGCTGCTGTTATGGCCGTAGTCGCAGCCATCCACTACAGCCACGCTGTGCCACTAGCGTATCCGGTGGTGGGGAAGACTATAGATAGCCTCTTCAACGCTAACGCCACGTCAGGCGATATAACCAGTGCAGTAATCAATCTAGCCCAGGAACTGAAGTCCATTCTACTAAACGCTGTCTCAATAGCTGAGGCAAGGAATTTAACAATTCCATCCTCACTAAACAACATTACGGCAATTGGCGACAAGCTCATAGCGAATGCGGAATCAAACCTATCGGCAGGCAATATCACGCTAGCCTTCAGGCTCGCCATGAGTGGGTACCATACCTACGTGAAGGCCTACGGTCTTTTGGTGACCCACATCTTCATCCAGGACTTGCAGCTACCTGCTAGACACGATATCGGGGCGTTCTTCTTCCATGAGAAGATAGGTAGGGAAACACTAGTCAAAGTATTCGAGAAACTCCCCCGGGGTTTGAAAGAGACTGTTATCACCAAGATTGAGAAGGGCGAGGTAAATGAGACAGGTGAGGTAGTAGAGTATGTCAGGGAAGTCGCCTTAATGTGGAGCATTAAAGCCAAGGAGCTTGCCAATGACTACATTAAGTCTCTTCTAGAGAACTTGACGTTGAAAACTGTCAACGGGAGCGACATAGCTAGAGTCGCTATCTCCATGAAGTTCAGGAGCGAGGGTGAGTTTAGAGAAGCTATTAGACAAATAATCCTCAACGGGCTAAGCCAGAATAAGACTCTAAGCCAAATACTAAACGAACTCTCAAACTATTTAGGCAACATAACGAACGGTAAATTCGACTTCAGAATGAGCTTAAAGGGTAAGATACAACACGTCAGTATTGAAGTTGGAAGCCAAGTTGAAGTAGAACATGAGTTAGAAAACGAGGCTTAAATCTAGGCCCTATATAAAAACTTTTTTTAAAACTCCATTCCACATTTTTAGCTTTCAAGAGGTGTAAAGAATGAGGTTCTACATCCCTCTGCTAATCCTTCTAGCCACCATATTACTTGCCAGCACTATTTCTGTGGAATCACAACAAGTCTCGTCAACCAATATACAAATCACATATGACCCACTGGCAAAGAGCGGTATAGTTGTATACAATATCTATTTCGAACAGCCTGCTACCACACCTGTCAACCTCACCGTCACACTCATACCTGGAAGTAATATGACTATCTTAAATGTAACAAGCCTCGAGGGAGTACCGCTACTATACTACTATGATAACCAGTCAAATACGCTTTCAACACTCTTAAACAACACATCCGGTGTCGTAATAACATACTTAGCTGGTGACCTGATGACAATGCTTGTGCCCGGAAGCTACTATATGACCCTTGACACAACGTCGATCCCTGGAGCGGTATCCATTGATATCAATATCCCCGGTTTATACAATGCTAGCTGTATTGGTCTCAAGTGTTCAACAACCCTAGATTTCTCAAGCAACATAACGAAAATACACGTTGAGGGTAAGGGATCTCTAATAATGACGCTTACCTTGTACACCCCATCCACTCTACCGGTAACAACTGCTACCCCTACAACATCATCGACGACAAGTACTATATCATTGGGAGCCACCACCCCACAGAACACGACGAGTACAACCCAAGTTCCAGGTACAGTTCAATCACCCGGGATTCAAATATCCACACCGCCGGTAAACCTCCTGATAACGATAGTAGCCGTCTTGTTAGTAGGTGCGGTTATAATTCTACTTCTCGTCAGAAAAAGAGCTTAAATCCAATGTGAATATTTTTATATTAAGCTAACAGTGATGCTGATGTTCATGAAAAGATGTAGAAAGCTGAGAGTATTTGCCTTAATATTTGTGTTGCTCCCAGCTCTAGCACACAGCCTATCTCCTTCAAATACGATAGACCATGTAGCCTACTACATAATGTATGATCCACTATCTCGCACTGGCTATGAAAGCATTTCATTTGAACTCAGCGCGAATGGGATTACGGAATTTTCCATTCAACTGATCAACCCATTATACGGGTGTAACGCGACTCTAATCAACGCTACATTCGCGAACCCGAGCGTTGTGATTGTCCCCCCGTTTTTCAACTCTTCAACTGGTGTAATTGATTTTGTGGTGAATTCCTCTACAGCAGTAACAATATACCTGCTGGTAAACAATTTGTTTCAAGAGCTGACACCAGGCTCCTACGAGGGTGTACTAGATTTCACCATGTTCCGCAACGTCTCGTTTACATCGATCGTCACGATCCCTGGGATATACAAGGTGATAGCCAGGAGATTCGACTCGCCATCGGGCAACCCGGCGGTATCCTACACTTCTAACACCACCGTGATATCGTTCTCCTCGCCAGGACTGTACCATGTGATATTAATGGTTTCGAATGGTCAAGTAACACCTCAACCAACGGGTTCAGGCGGCGGAGGCTTCGTAAATACATACACGGCTGTTTGGTTAATTTCGGTGATCGTAGTAGCCGGGCTCGCTGTAGCGATACTTCTATTGTTGAAGAGGAGGGAGAGAGTGGTTGTTGAGACGCTCCCGCCTAGAAGTCTTGAAGAGGACGAGATCGTTAAAGAAATAGTCCTAGCCCTTGGCGACGCTGGGGAGAAAGGTTTGAGGCAGAGCGATATAGTCACGGCCACCAAGAGACCTAAGTCGAGTATTAGTAGGAGAGTGAGGAGGCTGTTGGAGGAGGGATACATAGAGGTTGAAAGAGTGGGTAAATACAATGTGTTGAAGCTAACTGAGAAGGGCCTTAAATTCTACAGAGGTTTAAAGAAGAGATGAGCGAGCTCAAGCCTATTTACGGCTACGGGTTCTTTAACGTTAGAGAAAGCGGCTTGGTCGACGAGACAATTGTATTCCTGTACTCGGATCCAGAAGCGTACTATAAGAGGATAATGAGAGACCGATCCAAATACGCCCGGGAGATAGAGATGCTCAGCAGGAACATGCAGTACTTCCTCGACGAGGAGAAGATCTACATCAACAACGAGAGAGTTTACCCCATCCTAGGTCGAGTAGACATAGGTGTAGCCGGCCTCGATAACATCGCTTACATAATATTCAATATTTACTTCAAAGGGGTTTTGAAGAAAGGTTTAAACACGTATGTAAATGAGTACGAGCAGGAGACATCTGAATACGACTACACTGTCTACTGGCTTTTCCCCGAAAACGCCCGAATTGTAAATGCCGTGTTGAACGTGCCCTACGAAGTGATACTCTACGGGAGGGGATTGAGGTTCACCGTGTACAGGGGGACAAGACTTCCTGGCCGTGAGGAAATAATCTTCGAAGTCAACTAAGGGACAACAGGGTCTCTTCAAGCCTTGGAAGCACTATAGTTTCTTGCTACACCCTCCAACCTTTAAATCCCTTCTCACATGATTAAGATAGGGATGATGTTAGGGGACCTCACTTGAGGTCTTTCTGAACTGTGATGTGGGGCCAAAGCGCTGAACCTTAGTTGAAAGGTCGGGCGAGTTATGTCTAAAAGACAGGTTTTAGATTACAGGCTATTACCATTCCTTTTCACCATAGAGGAGGTAAGGGAGTTTCTGAAAGGGGCACCATTAGAGCAGGTCATATCCTCAAGCGAGTCCCCTATACGTTTGAGATCCCTGAACAACCTACGGAAGATATTGTCCGAAGGCGTGCCAGGAGACCCCGAGCTACCGCTCGAATACGAGGTAGCCTCCTACTACGCCCTGATAATGATCGCGAAAAGCCTAGCCGAGAGGAGACTCTACACCAGGATATCGGTTGCTTACTCTAAGAGGGCAAGAGATGTTTTCAACGGGTTAGATGAGAAAATTCTAGCAGGGTTGGGCAGAAAGCTTGGATTAGATGTCGAATTAGAAAAAAGCCCTATCAAAATTCCTGTCTCAGTGAAAAAAGGCGTGGTAGTCTACAACACGCTTTCTTTCTCCATGGGTGTTAAATCTTATTTAAGCGTGGTGTCTCAAAGACTCATACAAGACAAAAAGTATCACATATCGAGTAATATACTGGATAAAGGAAGGGTCTTCCTAGACCGGGATACCTTCATAAGAGTTCTTGAAGAGGCGGTCTACCAGTACATTCTGAAGTCATTTGACTCGATTGAACCAGTTGGAATTGACAGCGGTCTGCTCAATGAGAGCAGAAGGATCCTCGAGGAACTAGGGCTGAGAGTGGGCGGACAGAGTCTCGAGGAGCATCCAAAAGAAGTAAGAGAGGGGGCTTTCCCGCCCTGCGTGATGAGGGTGGTTGAAAGACTTAGGTCGGGCGAGAACATTTCCCATCCCGAAAGGTTCTTGTTAGCTACTTTTCTCGTTAATATAGGTGTGGACATAGATTCGGTCGTGGAGCTGTTCAGGAGCGTGCCTGACTTCAACGAGAGGATCACGAGATACCAAGTTGAACACCTTGCAGGGCTTAGGGGAGGGANAAAGAAATATCTACCCTATAGTTGCGATAAGTTAAAGTCTCTCGGAATATGCCCTATCACAGACAAATGCCCAGGCGACAACCCCTTATCTGTCTACTACAAGAATCTTAAAGGCGCGTTAAAGGGGCAGTCAAACGACCGCGGCAACCTTTCTAGCGAAAACATAGATGGCGTAGACGAGGATAGAGAGGAGNAAAAGAGCGAAGATGACGTCGCCTAAGTTAACTGTCATAGAGTAGCCTAGACCCCATTGGATAGGTGTAATTGAACTCTTGTTCACCATGTCTACGCTGGTATTGAAGTTTAGAATTAGTTCACCCGGAGCAAAACCCTCATATATATAGTAGGATGAAATACTATCGGGTAATCTAGTGAAGACTACGTTAGATTGGAATTTCACCCAAGTTGGTGTCTCCACGGATATGAAGAGAGGTGTGATGTTTCCGAAGACAAGCTTGATACAGGTATCGTTCACCTGGAGTAGGGTGAAACCCGAGTTCTTGAACTTGGCAACTCTTATTAGAGCTGTAGACTCATTCCCTGTGGTTAGCGTAACAACGCTTCGATCAATAATACCCGTTAGGTTTAGAGAAGAGTATAGCCCGTTTAAGCTAACCCTGACCATTAAGCTTCCGTTGGTCGACTGGCGAGATTCCATGTAGGAATAGAAGAGAGGCAGCCTGGCGACTGGGTCATAGTATAGGTCTTTGATTAGCATGTAATTGGTATTCTCAATGCTTTCAACTCGTTTATAACTCACGTGAATCAAATCAACGTCGAATAAAACAATGTTCTCCTTGTATCCAGTCCAGTCTATTCCACTCCAGTTGAAGTCACTCGTGTATAGCAGAACAATGGGTGGGCTGAAAATATTAATGGAAGTGTAAGTAAAATTATCTTCTAACATTGTGGCATTGGCGAGATAGCCTGCCGGCGAGGAAGATATCGAGTCTATCCGTCTATCTATGATAGCAGTGTAAACCAGCATACCCTGGGCAACCCAGATCTTCAAATCAACCTTAACAACGTACGTGACCCTTAAATAGAGCGAGCTGACCCCCTCTCTGATAAGAGCCTCGGGTAGATACCCCCCGCTCTCATATACCTCTAGAAGCCCGGTGTAATAGACAGTTGTGGTCAATGGCTCAGACCTTTCTCCTGAAACATTCACCTGGGGTAGCATGGTTAAAATTAGTGCTACGAGAACGAGCCATCTCATAACTTCAACCTTCTATCTGATCATCGTGGTCACAAATAAAAATTTCACTATCCGCAATGGAAAAGTTTTCCAGCTACATGTTTATCCAGCTCTTAAGTTTATTACTGGATTTTAGATCCATGTTTCCAGGGTGCTCTGAGTGGAGGAGATTAAACATACAAGCACTATCATTTACACGACTCTACCAGATAACACGAAGGCTTTTATCAAGTACAAGGTTGAAGGAAATATTATGAAAATACTTGAAACCTACACTCCACCGCAATATAGAGGTAGGGGGATAGCTGGGAGGCTGATGGAGTACGCTATTAACATGGCAAAAGAGAGAGGGTTGGTGATAGAGCCGGTGTGTAGCTATTCCGTATACTACTTTTTGAAAAACAGGGAGGCCCGAGGGGTCTTAGCCGAGCCTTTCAGTAGTATGAGCGATGAAGAGTTGAAACAGCTGTTCGAGAAAAGAGTGGAAGAGGAGAAGTCTAAAGAGGGTGGGTAGTGGCTAGGGTCAAATACCTTTTGTGGCTCAGAGATAGAATAGGAATTGGAGAAGAACATGTTGAATCCAAGACCTTAAGCGAGCTACTTGAAATCCTAGCGAGTAAACACAGTGAGTTGAAAGAGTTAGAGAGAAGGGGAGGCCTCGTAGTTCTGGTTAACGGTCTTGCCGTCAATCCCGGAAGAAACGTTGAGCTGAGTGATGAGGATGAAGTGATATTACTCCCAGAAGTGTCTGGCGGCTAACTACAGAGTTTATACACGTCGTCTATCGCTCTCTGGAGGTCGAGAGGAGAGGAAAAGACTATCCCGTCAACACGACTGCTCAACCAGGCGCATTTTTCCTTTAACTCCAATGGCTCGATAAAGGGTTGGTTTAATTGCGTGAACACTTCCCTGCTCTTCTCGTAGCCTATCAGCACGAATGGGTATACTTTCACCCCTATCCTCCTCGCTATCTGTGCTACCTGCTCTAGCTTATCCGCAGTTTTCGAACCGTAGTGGATTACCATGATGTAATCGGGGCGTTTCATCAGCCTCCGGGATATCTCCTCGACGGGGTAACGCAGGCTAACTACTAATCCGAGGTTCACACCCTCTATTTTGCTCTTCAGGAACGTAAGCGTCTCCTCAGAGTCTGCTTTCAGGTTTTCGCCAAAAGCCGGTTTATCGCCTTTCAAAATCGTCACGCCTTTAATCCCGAACTCCCTAGCCGTCACTACAGCCGAGTAGGCGTGGAGCAAGTTGACATCGAGGAGTCTCAGGCTGACGTATACGCCTAGCTCATACTTAGTTCGAAGATAGGTGCCGGTGACTGCCGCAAGTAATGCTGGTCTCCCAGCCGGGTTTTCCGGCACAAACACATCGAAGCTCCTATCTTTTAATTTCTCCGCTAATTTATCGATGGTTTTCCTCGAGAAAGCAGGCAATTCAATTATAAACTCCACTCCAACACACCTGAGGGTACAGCCTCCAGCTTAATTGTCATCTATATTAGAGGAGATGGTTTAAATAAATAGATTAGATTCTCGAATCAATGAAAATCGGTGGGGTTTACTAGTCTCTGAGAGGTGGTGGAGACGATCAAACTAGAATCAGCTAAATATCGTATAGGAGACTATTGCATCGGCGGAGTCCTAGGCGAATGCCCCACATGGTTAGTTGGATCTATTTTCTACCTAGGTGATAAGATCCTATCAAGCAGTGGCATTGATAAGACAGTTGCTAAGCAAAAAATAGAGGAGGCTCTGAGCCAGTGCGACAAGTACGGGTTGGTGCTAGCCTTGGACGTGATTTTCCCATCGGAAAATCTCATTGAAGAAATACTGAGTTTCATAGGCGAGTTCAGCATACCCGTCTTCCTCGACTCACCTGACCCCGGCATTAGGGCCAGAACGTATCTTAAAGCCTCCGAGCTTGGTTTAACAAAATACTCTATAGCGAACGGTTTATTCGTGGACAGCCCTCCCGAAGAGGTTGAGGCGCTGAGAGAGAGCGGGATCGAGTCAGCTGTGTTAATGGCCTTCGACCCGAAAGACCCCTACACCTCTATTGAGCCTGCCGCAAGGATGACGATAGTGAGGAAACTACTCGAAGGGGTGAAGGGGCTCGGGGTAAGAAACATCATGGTGGATACAGTAGTGCTAGACCCCTCCTCGATATACCTGAGCGGTGAAGCCATATACATGGTTAAAACAGAGCTTAAACTACCTGTCGGTAGCGCACCAGCCAATGCTTTAGGCAATGTTACCAAGGAGAAGGTTGGGGTAGAAGCCATGGTCGGTGTCCACGGGGGGTCGGCCGCCTTCCTCAGGATGATGGGGGCTGATTATATAATGTACGGCCCTATCTCCAGGGTGAAGTACGTTGCACCGGTTGTCTCAACAATAGACAGCCTCCTCGGCTACGGGTTGAGGAGGGCAGGTGTGAGAATCGAGGGTAAGCACCCGTATAAGACCCTATTGAGGGAGCTCCAGCAGTTGTTCACAAAGGGGTGAGGCGGAGGCTGTCGACCCATATATCCATGTAGCCGGGTGTCTTGGGAAGCTCCACCGTCTTTATCTCCTCCAATATCGTCTTGGAGTTCAACAGGTACTCCCTATCTAGGATGGCTACTCTTAGCCCGGGGAGGACAAGGTTCCCCGTAGCTACTACAATGTCTTTCTCGACGCTAGGGATCAAGCCCAGGGTCATAGCATCCTCTACATCAAGGTTTACACCAAAGTTGCCGGCTATGATCAGCCCTTTCAAGGAATCTTTCGAGACACCGGCCTCCCTCATGAGGATTCTAACACCCGATTTAACGGCGGCGATGGCTTTTTGAATATTCCTGACATCAACCTGTGAAATGTAGAGGTCTCTAGACTCGTCTATATACAGGATCTTCATGCCGTTGAGAGTCTTGTATCCTCTAACAATCCTCCCTCCCTCGTCGATGAAACCCCCTCTCCTCAAGTCCGCGAGTATGGAGATGAGAGCCGGGCCCAATATACCGGTTGGGGCTACAAAGTAGCTGTACTGGAAAACTGGTTTCTCATCCTTTACCCCTGTCATCCTAGCTCTGTAGACGCCGCCCTGGAATACCGTCGAGCCTCTTGAAATACCTGTCTCGAACGCTGGTCCACTGGGTGTAGTAGTCGCGTACACCTCCTCGTCTTTTACGAGGAAGATTTCCGTGTTTGTGCCCAAGTCTATGAGTAGATACGGTTTGTCTATATTCAGTTGAAACGAGGCTATTAGATCAGCATATGCGTCCCCGCCGAGGAACCCAGCTATCATTGGCGCCCCTATAGCAAGTCTGTCCCCCACCTTGTCGACGACTACCTCGTTTGTGGCAGGCTTAAACGGGTATTCAGCCAACCCCTTCAAGTCTAGGTTGAAAAAGAAGGACTCCATTACGCTGTTGCCGGCGAGCAGGATCAAGTGGGTTGAGTGGTTGGCCGATATCTCATAGACTACTGACCTAAGCCTGGAGTATATTTCATCCCTAGCCCGCTTGTCTTCGAGGGCCCTCGCTAACCTGGATATGATGTCGAGGCCGAAGTCCGATAGAGGCGTGAACACGCTGTCCTCATACAAGACGTCGCCCCCCGGGGTTACAACTTGGTAAGCGATTTTAGTCGTGCCTAAATCTACCAGTAGTATCCTCGCGTCCTCGCCGACATTGATTTTGTGGCCAAACAACTCCTGGACGCCCCCGCCTTGAGCGCTGATTAAAGGGTTGATCCTCCTCGGGTCAACTATTAGCGTGCTCAACTTAACAGGCTTGGGTAACCCTGGTGAGAGCTCTACTCTTAAATCACCTAGAATCGTGGTTTGGCATGCCAGCCTCAATGAACCAGTGTAGCCTAGAAGCCTCTCGTACTTGGTGGGGGGTGTTACAGGGCCTTCCCTAATTTTAACTCTGCAGAGCCCACAGATGCCTCCCCCGCCGCACGGCAGTGATATAAGATTGTGCCTGGCCAGCAGGGCCCCGAGGTTCTCGCCTACGCGAGCTGTGAGGACGAGCCTGTCTCCAACTAATACTTTTACTTCACTCATCCCGGATACCCATTAAGCTCTCGACTAGTTTAACGGCTTCTATAGCGTTGGGGGCCCACCCATCCGCCCCGATCTCGCGAGCGAATTCCAGTGTGGTCGCCGCCCCTCCTATTATTATTTTTAAGCTCCTCCTCAACCCCTTTCTCTCCAGCTCTTCTATCACAGTCTTCATATACCTAGCTGTCGTAGTCAGCAAAGCGCTCATGCCAACTATATCCGGGTGGTATTTCTCAACGGCCTCCACGAATCTCTCAGCCGGGACATCTACACCTAGGTCTATTACCTCGTGCCCCGCGGCCTGCAACATTATGGCTACTAGCGTCTTACCTATATCGTGGACATCCCCTTTAACCGTCCCGATCACGATTCTAGCTCTCCGTGTTGTCTTCAAGCGTGAAGCCTCCTCTTTCAACCTTGGTTCAAGTATCTTCATCGCCTCCTTGAAGATGCTGGCCGCTTCTATGAGCTCAGCTATGAAATAGTCGCCGTTTTCGTATAGTCTCCCGATCTCCTCCATAGCTTTACTCAGTGATCCAAGCACTATCTCGGTGGCGGGCACGCCGGATTCTATAGCCGCTTTCACGCTCTCCAGGACGCAGTTCCTTTCAAGGTTTACAAGGCATATCCTCGCTTTCTCAACAGCCAACAAGCTTCCCCGTTAGCCGTGAACCATATTGTTAATTACACCACTTGAGAAATATCTATTAAGCATTAAGGGGTGTTTTAATGAAGACGAGCCACGTGGGTAGCTTCCCACTAGAGTATACCATGGAGAACGTGAGGCGTGTCGCCTTAGACCTACGTGAAATAGGCCTGGACGTACCACCGTACCCCCAGTTAAGGAATTTCGTCGACATCTACATGGAGCCCCTGGTAAAGAGAAATCTTGTATCCGCCAAGAATGGGGAGTATCATATTACGACCTGGCCCACCAACGTAGATTTCTTCTTTGAGGGCAATATAGCTGAAGCCGAGTTTTTCTCAGACTATGCGAAGACACTCGGCTTTAAGTGGCTGAGGGCTCCTGTGACAGGGCCTTTCACTCTATCCAGCAAAATATATCTGAGAGAGGGGGGCGGCCTAGAGGCAACTGGGCTCACAGATGTGGTGTTCGTCAAGTCGATGGCCAAATACGTCAACAGTGTACTGAAGTACATGGAGAGGCTCGCCTACAATTACTTGTTCATAGACGAGCCTATCCTCGGCGTCCTAGTAGGCTCTAGGAGGCTTTTATTTAATTGGAGCGAGAAAGATGTGGAAGCAGTCCTGGAAACAGTTTTCACAAATATAGGCGGCCTACATGGGATACACGTGTGCGGGAGGATTAGCCGGAAGCTATTCAACATTCTCGCCGAGTCACCCTCACTCCAAATACTTAATTTCGAGTTCCACGACTCACCCGAAAACATCAATGTTATTGACCCTGAAAAGCTCTCTTCGGCAAACAAGCTTCTAGCCCCAGGCGTCGCTAGCAGTAAAAACCCTTTTGTCGAGGACTTAAACAAGGTGAAGAGGCTTCTCCAGACGTTGATTGAGAAGACAAAGGGGAGAGTAGACCTTGTCTCCGCTGATTGCGGCTTCGGCGGCCTCGCGACAAAATCGGGATCTCCGCTTGAAGCCTACGAGATCGCCTTGAAAAAGCTGAACGTGATTAAAAAAGCTGTCTTAGAGATCGAAAACCCTCCTTAAGGATAGGGATTTTTCAGCTTGTTTTAGGGCTCCGACCTCTTCTCCGCCATGAAGGTTAAAGGTTTTAACGAGCCGGAAGGGTTTAGGTTTACACCTCCCCAGGGGCTTCAATCCCGGACTAAGCCTCTAGCCTGTTCACGAGCCGAGGTTTATAAGTCTCTCCAGGCTCTAGATTATATTCTAGGGCCGCCGTAGCTCAGCCCGGTAGAGCGCCGGCCTTGTAAGCCCGTGGAAGCAAGGCCCGGAGAGCCGGTGGTCGCGGGTTCAAGTCCCGCCGGCGGCTCTCAAGCGGGGTCTCCTCTATGGGTATGGAATGGAAATATATTGGCGGAGATAAGGTTTCCGCGGTGGGGCTTGGTACTTGGGCTATAAGAGACTATGACGCCGCCTTCAAAGCCTACCTCTACGCCTTTAACAACGGTATCAACAATATCGACACTGCTGAGATGTATGATAACGGTGGGGCAGAGGTATTCGTCGGTAGACTCGTGAAAGCTGTTGGCAGGGACAACATCTTTATAACCACCAAGATGCTACCCGAGAGGCTGATTGACAAGGATCTAGTTCTCAAGGCCGCTAGAGCTGCTTTGAAAAGAATCGGCGTCTCCTACGTCGACTTGTACTTGATCCACTGGCCAAACCCCTCTTTGAGCATAGAAGAGCAGGTTCGGAACTTCGAGGTAGTCGCAAAAGAGGGTTTAACACGCTATATTGGTGTGAGCAACTTTAACCGGAGGGAGCTTGAGGAAGCGCAACAAGCGGTCACACGGGAAAAAATCGTNGTCGACCAGGTTCACTACAGCGTCCTCCANAAGAGAGAGGTGGAGGAAGAGCTACTGGCTTACTGCAAGGCGAACAATATAGTCNTACAGGCCTACACACCGCTGGAAAGAGGGGCTGTGGCAAGACACCCTATTATCCAGCGTATAGCGGAGAAATATGGTAAGACACCAGTCCAGGTAGCGTTGAACTACCTTATAAGCCAGGACAATGTTGTGCCTATACCTAAAGCTGAGAGAGTTGAACATGTTAAGGAGATCATCGGTTCAATGGGCTGGAGGATGAGCGTCGAGGACCTCAACGAGCTAAAGAGGATTTAAGAGATATCTGCATGGATGAGGTTTACCTACCCTCCCGTCACCTCCCTAGGTTATCCTGGAGGAAGGCTCCATCTCCTACCTTCTTTTAAAAGTGATCAGGGGGAGTTTAACCTGCCGGCGTCGTAGGCGAGCGCGATGAGAAGGCTTAGTAGCGAGATGAGTTCAGGTATAGCGGCTCCTCTGGGCAGTGATAGTGCGAAGTAGAGGCCCCAAATGATGAAATTGAGTAACCCTAGAGCGGCGATCGCGTAGCCTATAATAGTTTGCTCAGCCACGTGGAGAACCATGTAGGATATCCCCAGCAGGAAGAACACCAGCGATACGTAGAAGTGGAGCCGCCCGTAATCCTCTGGATAAACCCCAATCAGGGTTAGGAAATACCCGGCTAACCCTAAGGTGAGCCTGTACTCAAACTCCAGCTCCCGGAAGACCACTGTGCTGTACAATATCAGGAGGCACCCGGTTGTGGAGACAAGCCCATTGAAGAAAATAGAGGTTAAACCGTTCCTAACCCTACCCAGGTCGCTGAACGCGTTTTCCACGATGTTAAACCAGCTTGTAGCAGAGGAGAGTACGAGGAGTATTATCAGGGAAGCAAGGTAGGGTAGTATGAGCAACAGCCTCTTATTAAACATATCCATCCAGGAAAACCTTATATTAGCGGCTAATATAAATGTTGGAGGCGGCGACCATACTATGGATAATGTCATGTTCGAACTCCTGCTAGTCTTCTTCACCGGTTTCCTGCCTGTAGCGGAGGTTAGGGGCGCTGTACCATTGGCGTATTACTTCTTCAGAGCAAACCCATCCCTTTACGTTGCCGGGCTAGCGGCTGGTTTAGCTGGGAACCTCCTCGTGGCCCCTGTTGCCCTTTATTTGCTGAGGTTTATTGAGAGGGTAATACTCGGTGACAACGGAAGACTTTCTTCCCTGAGAAAGATATATGTTAAACTCATCGACTACGCTAGGAGAAAGGCCGCTGGCCACGAGAAAATGGAGTTCGCCGGGCTACTCGTCTTCGTTGCGATACCTCTACCTGGGACAGGCGCCTGGACGGGAGCTCTCATAGCGCACGTCTTGGGGATGAGGCCTAAAGATGGTATCCTCAGCATCAACCTCGGCGTCCTAGGGGCTTTTGCTATCGTTTTGCTCGTGGTTGAAGCGGGTGCAACCGCGCTTAAAATGANTTTCGGGATCTAAGAGGGCGGCTACCTGACCACCCGCATCTTGATCTTATTTAGCCACTCGACACTAGCCTTCTCGGATACCCTCTTAGTAAGCTGGATGGCGTAGGCTAGGTCGTTTAAGTCGATTACTTCCGTTGGTGAATGTATGTATCTCGCTGGTACAGATAATACCCCGGAGGGAACCCCCTCCCTGTTAAGGGCTATTATCGATGCATCAGTAGTGCCGGCGGGGGTGACCTCCAGCTGGTAGGGTATCTTCTCCTCCTCGGCTACTTTGACCATGAAGTTCAGTATCTCCGGGTGGGTGATTAAGCCGGAGGCGTTTCTCCCATCAGCGATTTTAATAGCGGGGCCTTTGCCCAACCGTGTGAATTGCTCGCTCTTCGCTACACCTGGGAAGTCGCTTGCGATAGTGACGTCTAATGCTATAGCGGCGTTGGGCGATACAGCGAACGCGGCTGTCCTAGCACCCTTTAAACCGACCTCCTCCTGGACTGTCGCGACAGCGTAGATATCTGCCTCATTGTTTTCGATAAGCTGGAACGCCTTTATCATGACAGCCAGGCCCGACCTGTCGTCGAATGCTTTACCTGTAACCCTGTCCCCGAGCAACCTCTCTATACCCCTGTCGAAGACAGCTATGTCTCCGACTCTAACACCTATCTTCTCAACCTCCTCACGGGATGAGGCACCTATGTCTACAAACAGCTCCTTCATCTCGGGTATCTTCTGGGCCTCCTCTGGCTTCACAACGTGAGGCGGCTTCAACCCTATAACACCCTTAACGACTTTACCGCTTCTCGTTACAATTACGACGCGCTGGTGTAGGAGGGTTCTCTCCAGCACTCCGCCGATCGGGATAACCCTTAGGAAGCCGTCGTCTTCGATGTAGGAGACAAAGAGGCCTATCTCATCCATGTGCGCGGCTAGCATTAAGCTGGCCCCACCCCTAGTACCCTTCTTCAACGCTATTACGTTTCCCAGGGAGTCGATCCATATTTTATCAGCGAATTTCTCCAGCTCGCCTACCACAATATCGTGCATCAAGTACTCGAAGCCGCTTGGAGCGTGGACACTAGTCAACTTACCTAGTAGAGCAAAAGCCTCCTCCTTCAGCTTGTTAAACTCCGTCATCTAGGCCACCGAGTTGTTTAGACATGGCTTGAGAAATATAAGCTCTAGTACTCGCCCAACCTCTCCCATCTAAGAGTGCTCAAGGGTGTCTTAGTTTATATTTGCGTTAGAGGGGCCTCTCCTCTGCGGGGAATCGCCAGCGCCGCAAGCACATCATGGATGCTTGTCGAGCTCAACACCATAGCGCCCCCTTCTTCCCTGAGCACCAGTCATACGTGAGTTAAATCACGCTGTTGCATGTAGAGGCATTTTATAAACCCAGGCTTAATCCTGATAATCTTATCTTTAAGGAGTTAATAGCCTACTGGAAGCTCTTCCCGAAGACGGCGGCCCGAGGCGCTGACCTCCTGGTGACGCCCCGAGCCATAAGCTGGCTCGAGAAGCAGGTTGAGAAAGGGAGGATGCTATGAAGATGCTATGAAAA
>JGI20130J15133_1001667_pt1 | contig 17956 bp, 25 predicted proteins | sample WasSprMetagenome_FD_15133 | JGI IMG/M metagenome (IMG submission 15133) | reverse complement strand
ATGAGTTTGGCGAGCGCCTCCGAACCGTGCTCCTTCAGCCACCTCCACCCCTCTTCGGTGATTTGCACGCCCGTCCTCTCCTCTATCCTCCTCTTCTCCTCCTGGGAGGGCACCCCCAGCGGGGCGGACTCCTCCAGCAGGGGGCCGACGATTCCCCCCTCCTCCAGGGCGTAGGCGAACCCGCAGCCCCCGCACCTCCACAGCGGGACTCCTGGGCTGAGCTCTTCGCCGCAGAGCGGGCACCTCGGGGGCCTCCAACCACCGGCTCCCTCCTCTCCTCCCTCTCCTCCACGAAGCCGGAGAGCCTGATGGCGACCACCGGCCCTATCCCCACCGCCCTCCTCGGGGTGCTGGTGGCGACCAGGATGGGGGTCGGCAGCTCCGAGTAGCACCTGTACCTCCTGACGTCGTCCACCCTCGCCCTCCCCGCCCTCCTCAGGCCCACGTAGACCGCCACCTCCTCGCCGGCCCTCAGGTTCCGCTCGGGCCTGATGACCCAAGGCCTGTCCGCCAGGTTCTCGAACTCCTCCCTCGACAGGTGGATTGAATCCATCAGGCGGGGGCACCGGTGACCTTCTTCCTGGGCACCCTCTCCAGCCCCGTCCTCACCACGTCCAGGGCGTCCCTCAGGAGCTTGAGCCAGTCGGGCTGGCCCCTCCCCAGCTCCCCGACCTTGTCCAGCGCGTTCCTCAGCTCCTCCAGCTCGGCGACCATGCTCTTGAGCTGCCCCACCGGGGTCTGCTTCCCGAGCCTCTCGTCCAGCAGCCTCCGTATCCTCTCCTCCTCCCCCTCCCCCTCCAGCGCCTTGGTCAGCTCCCTCAGCAGCCTCCCCGTGAGGTAGACGGGCAGAATCGCCCCGAGCAGCCTCTCCGTCCTGGCGCTCACTGGGTCCTCCGTCACCTCCCTGTACTTCCTGAGCGCCAGGGTGCCCCTGAGCGCCTCCTTCTGGGGGGAGTCCGGCAACCTGGAGAGCATCTCGTCCACCGTCCTCAGGTGCTCCACCACCATCTCCTCCGGGGACATGCTCACGATTCTCTCGATCTTCTGCCTGAGCTCCTCCTCCGGCAGCCCCTTCCTCGCCCCCGCCCTCACGATTTCCTCCGCCTCCGGGGGCAGGGGCTTCCTCTCCTCCGGCTGGGCGGGCTTCCTCTCCTCGGGCTTCTCCAGCAGCTTCTCGACCTCCGGCGGGAGCTCCTCCTCCTCGTTCTCCTCCATCACCCACCCCCCAGCAGCCTCATGAGCAGTAGCTCGGCCTGCCTCTCCTCGATTCCGACCCTGGACGCAAGCTCCCCGGCCATCTGTGGCAGGCTCTCAACCGGTATCTCCTGCAGGACCCAGGCCAGCTCGGGCTCCGCCTCGACGAGCATCCTTATCCTCTCGTTCAGGCTGCGTATCCTCTCCACCCACCCCCACATGAGCTCCGACACCAGCCCCGTCAGCTCCCTGTGGACCTTCAGCTCCAGCTCCATCGCCTTGACCCTGTGCCTGTGCTTGGCGTAGAAGTCCAGGGCGTCCTCCACAAGCTTGTCCACCCTGAACACGTGCGCCTCGGCGTCGTAGTAGTCCTTGAACATCGCCTCGCACTTCCTCACCACGGAGTAGGCGGCGGCGTGGCACCTCTCGAACTGGGCCCGCAGGTCGGAGGACATCGCCGACCTCTCCGCCGCCAAGAACACGCTGGTGGGGCTCCTCCCGACCCCGCCCTCCTTCGCCAGGAGCTTCTTCAGTCCGGAGTACTTGCTTATCGGGAGGCCAAGGGAGATGAATATTTCCTCGACGTTCTTGTCGGCCAGGTACTCGGCCAGGAACCGCTTGTCCTCGGGGGAGAGTGCCTTGGCCCCCTGCTGGCAGTACGCCCTCAGGAGCCTCTCCGCCCTCGCCTCCTCGTCCAGCTCCTCAGCCATGGTTCACCTCCGCCCTCAGGACCCTCAGCACGTCCTGGAGGCTCAGCCTGGGCGGGTAGACCAGGACGAAGTTGGAGCCTACCTTTACCTCCACCTCCCTCGTCCCCCAGTCGTCCACGACGGACGGGAGCACTATCCGCCTCCTGTGGTCGATTTTCCTCCTCATCCCGACCCCCTCGCCCATCCCTTCTCCCCCATCCCACACTTCTCCCACGTCTTAAAAAGGCTTAGGCTTCTCCGCCCAGCAGATGATGTTCGTCCCCCCGTCGTTCTGGATGCTCAGGATCCTGAAGCCCACCGATTCCAGGAGTTCCCGGAGGGCCGGCATGGTGAACCCCGCCCTGTGGGTGTTCTCCGGGTAGTCCTGCCCGCCGTAGACCCAGAAGCTGAGCTCCTCGAACCTCCCGAGTTTCCCCTCCAGAATCCGCCTTGAGAGGGCCTCCAAGTCCGGCACCTGCACGTAGAGCCTGCCCCCCGGCCTCAGAACCCTGAAGATGTCCGCCAACAGCTCCCTCACCCTCCTCCAGGAAACGTGCTCCAAGAAGTCCCTCGCCAGCACCTCCTCGGCGCACCCGTCCGGTAGGAACCCTAGGAGCTCCCTCTCAAGGTCCACGGCGAGGACGCAGGGCTTCGTCTTCCTGACGTCTATGTTTACGTAGCCCTCCCTGACGTCCGACCCGCAGCCCAGGTTCAGCCTCATACCACCCCGAGCAGGGACAGGGCCAGCAGGGCGGAGGAGGACAGGCCGTGCTGGGCGGGCCCCGTCACCACGACGGGGGCCTCCAAGTGGGCTTGGAGGGCGCCGGCCCGACGTAGAAGGCGGAGGGGTTCGGGCCCCACTGGCAGCCGGAAACGTAGTTAAGCGCCTGCTGGACGACGGCGTCGGGCAGGGTGGCGACGGGGATGACGATCACGCAGTTCCTGATGGAGAAGGGGGCGAAGGCGCCGGACTCCCCCGCCCGGAGCTCCGCACCGCTCACCGTCCACTCCCCCGCCGAGATGTTCAGCTGCTGGAGCTGCCAGCTCCCCGTCAGCGTGAACTCCTGCTCCCAGCCGCCCCCGTAGCCGGAGAGGTAGAGAGACCAGGACGTCCTGGCGTTCGCCTCGCCTAGGATCTCCGCCGCCAGGGTGATGTACGCACCCTTCAGCGTCGTGACCTGCGGGAAGGAGATGGTCCTGAAGGTTCCGGAGGCCCCCACGTCCTGCTGCTCCAAGAAGCCGGGAACTATCGCCATGAAGATGCCGAGGGCGCTCTCGCCGTACCCTGGCACGTCGACCAGCCCGCCGAGGACGAACCAGTCCTGTGGCAGGGTCTCCCCCCTCAGGCCGGCCTGGTACGCCCTGAAGAGCTGGACCTTCGGGTCGGCGTAGGGCAGGGTCTGCCCGTGCCAGGCCGGCGAGATCCTCCCCACGTGCGAGACGTCCGGCCTCCAGTTAGCCGAGCAGGAGAGCCACTTCAGCCTCACCGTCTCCGGGTCCCTGTCCGTCCTGAGCCTCACCCAGGTCACGCAGGTCGTCCCGTCGCTGAAGCTGCTCTCCACGGTGCCGATCTCGCTGAGCGGGGAGAGGTCGGGAACGGTGGAGGCCACCCCGACGAGGTGGTAGATGGAGGGGGCGGTCGGGTAGACGGGCGGGGCTGGCGGTGCCGCCAAAATCCTCTTCGCCCCAGCCACGGCGCCCAGCACGGCTCCCCCCACCGCACCGAGCTTGAGCGCGTTGAGAAGCCTCCTCCTTCGGCCCATCAAAAACTAAGGAACCCCCTTAAAAGCCTCTTGTCTGGTCAACTCAAAACTCAGCTCAGGACTATGTTTATGGTTCCCTTTACCATCTCCGACGGTGCCACGGAAATCGGGGAGGCCCCAGAAGGGAGCCAAGCCTTATGAACCAGGTAGGCCCTATCTTTTAGACTTGAATCCTTCGCTTGGGAGAAGAACCCCCACTCGACAATGCTCTTCGTCGTCGTGGTGTCGTTCCTCAGGTACTCCCAGTAGGTCGCCGTCAGCTGCTTCCTATCGCTCGACTCCGACATCGAGCCACTGTAGTCCGTCCTCCACATCCCATAGGCGTCCACCAAGGATCCCAAGTTCACCTCGTCCGCCCCAGTCGAGGTGCTGAAGACGAACAGCCTCCACAGCGTGGAGCAACAATAGCTCGGGTTAGGAGAGAAATACCCCTGGATTCCAGAGAAGGGCGGGGACGGGGATCCTGGGTCGTAAAGGGTCTTCGTACTGAAGGTTCCCGACCCCAAGGTCTGGGCTCCCGGCGAATAGGCTCCGTCGGCCGTCGTGAGGGGAACGAAGCTCCTCGCGACGCCCGCCCCCGCCAAGGTCATGGCCAGGGCCCTGTTGAACCACTTGGTGAAGCCCGCCGACCCAGTTAGGGACTGCTTGGTCAGGGTGACCGTGTACTTGATGGTGAGCTTGTCCCCCGTGCTCACTGGGAGGGCCAGACCCGAGTTCCTCACCACGAGGAAATAGCGGGTGTTATCCCATTCATCCACGGTTGTGCCGAAGAGGCCGCACTCCGCGAGAGTCGCCGACTCCCGCATCGTGATGTTCTTCAGGAGGCCGAACGTTATCTGGGTGTCGGTTTCCGAGATGTCCACCACGCCGTACCCGTCCACCGAGAACTTGGCCGGGGAGTAAATCCGGTAGTCGTCCGGGCTCTCCGACCTGCTGTCCTTCCCGACCACTATGTCGCAGAACATGCTGTTCTTCTCCATAGTAACCAAGTAGACCTTGAACTCTGAATTGTTGTAGTCCACTGGCCTTAGAACTGTTGTATAAGTTGGAAGAATAAGAGCAGCAAGCCACCTCCTGAAGCTCTTGGTTATGATGTCCCTCTCTATCCTAGCCCTCCTACCACCCCTGACCGAAATCTCCAAGTCAAGTTTGGGTTGGACGAAAACCGTCTTTTCCAGCCTCCTCATCCAAACTTTTCCTTTTGCTTATAAATCAACTCGAGAGAACTAGGTAGTCCCCGACGTAATAGTTCTCCGCGTCCTCCCCCGAGTACGGGCCCTTCTCAAGAACCGTTCCGAGCTCCTTCCAGTCGAGCTTCGGGTACTTCCTGATTCCAGCTAGGTAGGGGGGTGAGAAGTCCGCCGCCTCGAACCGGATGCTACCTATGCCGAGGGGAACCGAGAGTGAGAAGGACCGCCAGCTCGGTCCAAGGGATGCCCTCCCCACCTCCGTTCCGTCCGCCTTGACAATCAGCGTTCCGTAGCCAGCGTTCATCTTGGAATCGAACTCCAAGACCTGTTTCTTGCCGCACCTAGAGGAGACGGCCGAGGAGGGGGAGAGGCCTATCGTCTGGGTGGTCTTGGCGAGGGACGATGAGACGCTGGACGAGGGGGAGAGGCCTATCGTCTGGGTGGTCTTGGCGAGGGCAGAGGAGACGGCGGGGGAGGGGGAAATGCCTATCGTCTGGGTCATCCGCCCAAGAACTGAGGAAACTGAAACTGGGGGGGAGAGCGCAATCTCCCGACTCGCTTTCCCGAGGATTGAGGAAACCGAGGGAGAGGGTGAAAAACTGAACTCGGGAGCTGGGGGCACCCCCCACCCCCACAGGAGCACCTGCCTCAGCCTGGTCTCCGGCCCCTCGAACTCCGTGCCCGCCGGGTGCTTGGAAAGGTGGGCGTCCGACATGAACTCCTCCCAGACGGCCTGCTTCGCCGTCATCACCTGCTTGAAGTCCAGGGGCCAGTTTACCGACCTCTCGGACGTCCTGAAGCCGCACTCCGGGCACTCAATCTCCACATACGGTAGGGGGTTGTAGCCTGAAGGCCAGCCCGTTCTCGGGTGGTACCCCATCCTGGGCATGAAGGTCAGGAGCTTCTTCTCCTCCTCTATGAAGACCGTCGCACCCTGCTCCACCGACAGGAGGGAGCCTCCTACCCCCTCCTTCCCCACTATCAGGTAGAGGTACTTCCCCGCCCCCTTCGGGACGACCATCCCCCAGAGGTGGGGAGGCATCCCCATGGAGCTGAACCAGCCGAAGAGGTCGTCCCAGCTCCCCTGCGCCGCTATGAGGGCCGCCGTTCCCGCCTTCATCCCCGCCCCTCCCAGCTCGGCCTCCTGTATAAAGTGCATGATTGCCCCCGCGAAGGCGAAGTCGAATGTGTCGCCGTACCCAATCCTCCTCCCGCACCTCACGCAGTACGCCTCAAACTCCTCGCCGAAGACCCACTCCTCGACGAGCGCTCTCAACCAGGACTCCGAGGCGACGAGCTGCTCCAGCCAGCTGCTCTTCCCCACGATCATGTTGTGGACCTCGTACCTGAACTTCACCTTCGGGTCGTTCGGGGAGGAGACCCCCGGCTCGTCCGCCTCCCAGGCGTCCAGGGCGACCATCCCCCCGGCCCAGGAGAGCATGTCCGGGTTCTTGTGGTGGACCAGCACCACGTTCGCCCCCCCCGGAACCGGCTGCTCCACCAGCCTGATGAAGTAGTTCCCCGTGCCGGCCGCGTAGTCGATTTTCGCGCTCCTCTTGGGGAAGAGCTCCGGGTGGGGCAGGTGGATCTGGAAGACCGTGTGGTCCTTGTCCACCGTTATCCTCTGGCTCCTCCCGCTGGCCCCGCCCATGACGTACTCCAGGTCCCTGCTGTCCCCGTAGCAGATCTCCAGCGTGTATTCCCCGTCGGGCACGAACCCGAAGTAGGCCTTCCCGCTGTCCAGGGTCACGGCGGACTTGGTGTAGACCTCCCCCGTCGGCGTCGTCCCGTGGAGGATGGCCGTCACCTTCCCCACCGGCAGCTTCACTGGAACGTACTTCCTGAGGGTGAGCGGAACGAACGGCCAGTGCGGCGTGGGCGTGTCCGGGAGGGGCGTTCCCTTCTCCACCCAGTCCCTGGTGAACTTTTTCAGGTACCAGGCCCACCCGCCCGCCCACCACGGCAGGTAGGGGGAGAGCGTCTCGGGGCTTAGGGTGTAGGACTCGCTCCAGGTGTCGCTCCCGAAGTCCACGTCCCCAGTTGCCACGACGACGACGTTCTCCTCGCCCGCCGGGGGGGTCTGCCCCTCCTTCACCATGTAGAAGGTCTTGCTCACCCTGCCCATCGCCGGAACCTCAACCTCGTCGCACGCCGTCAGGTAACCCTCCTTGGTGACCTTGATGTACCTCCTCCCGGAAGGAACCAGGAGGGAGACCTTCCCGTCCGTCCCCGTCGCCCCCTTGACCCCGTCCACCTCCACGCTCGCGTCCGGGAGGGGATTGTACTTCTTCTGGGAGTCCTGAACCACCGTCTCGTAGACCTGGACATCCACGTAGCCCCTGAGCTTCCCCACGACGTAGTTGTACAGGATCCAGGCCGCTACCCCCCCTATCGCCAGGGCCCCTACCCTCTTCCCAGCCTCAGCCATCAAAACCTACGCTCCGATGGAAAAAGCTACTTCTTCCTCGGCAGCTGGGAGAGGCCCCAGAGAACCAGGCCCAGAACCATGACGGCCCCCGCCACCTTCACTATGTCGGAGAGGGACCACATGGGGGCGGCGGCCTTGGACATCTCCTGGAAGCCCTTGGTTATGGCCTCCACCAGCTCCTTCTTCGTCTGCTCGCTGAGGTTCGGGTTGTTCATTATGTTGTTCTGGACGTCCGCCGTTATCTTGGCTATGTCCCGCTGGACCTCGGCTTGGACCTGTATCGCCCTTGCCATCGGCTTCACGATGTAGTTCCCCGCCAGGTAAACCGCCACGCAGGCCCCGATGACCTTCGCTAGGAGGGGGAGCATCTGTACCAGCTTGTCCCACGGGAAGGGGGACTTTATAAACACCACCACCTTCGGGGGGAGGAACCTGACCTCGAGGACCTGCGCGTTCGGATCCATGCTCCGGACGAAGTCCACCGCCCAGGCCTTGACCTCCTCCTGGTAGTCGGAGATGAACATGGCCGCCCCCACCGCCTCGCACCCGAGCTGGTCTAGAATCAGAATGTCCGTGGCGTCGCTCGTCGAGGGGGCGAGTATGTCGTAGAGCCCGTACCTAGGCTCCAGGTCCTGCGCCCCCGACACCCACTTGTTGATGTAGTTGCTCAGGTCCGTCTTCATCTGCTCGGCCGTCCAGAGGCCCACGCAGATCTGCCTCCCGCCCGCCTTCTTGTAGAGGTCGAGGAACTGCGAGACGTACCTCTCGAACCCCGAGACGTCTATCCCCGCCGCCTTGGCGCTCTCGATGGTCGTCTTGATGCCCGAGTACCTCTGGTCGAAGGCCTGGGTGAGCTTGCTGAGGTTCTCTGGCTCCACGAGCTTGCTCCTCGCCACCATGACCGCCATCCTGGCGTAGTAGTACGCCTCGTCCAGCGTTCCGGGCTGCTGGCCGCTGACTATGGCCGCCGCGAGGCTGTACCACTGGGGGGCGTCGCCTAGGTCGCAGCCCGCCAGGTCGGAAACGTTCTTGAGCCACAGGTACCAGTCCATGTAGGCCGCCACGTCGTAGCCCGAGACGTTCTGCCCGACCTTCCCCTCGAGCTTGCTCAGCCAGCCCTCAAGCGGCAGTGGCACCACCTCCGGCCCACTTCAGGCCCTCCCCGAGCAGCGCCCCCCCGCCCAGCCCGAGCAGCAGGTACTTGGGTATCCCCTCCATCCCGGACCCCACGTACATCAGCGCCCCCCCGACTATCACCGAGGCTATCGTCCTCTTGGGCACCCCCCAGACCTGCTCCGTCGCGGGGAACCTCTCCTCGATCTTCTTGAAGACGACGGCGTACCCTATCCCCAGCCCCGCCAGGGCGAAGAGCGGGCTTATCCTGGACAGATCCGCCATCAGCCCCTCACCGCCTTCCTCAGGGACCTGGCCGTCTCAAGGATCACCGGCAGGCCGTACATGACCCCGGGGAAGGTGAGCAGGCCGGCCAGGTACGGCTCGCTCTGGTAGAGCTTGTACCCCGCCCAAAGACCGACGACGATGCCCAGCACCACGCCGACGTCCCTCGGCTTCACCTGCATCAATAACTAACCCAAAGTGTTTTAATAGCCCCAGTTTTTTGCCCCAAAACCCTACTTGCCGATGACCCGGTGGACGGCCTCCTCCACTAGGGCGCCCGCACCGACGCCGCCGGCAGCCACGTTCGCGTTCTCCGGGAGGAGAACGTAGCCTCCCAGCCCGACCCCGACCCCGATAAGCGAGGTGGTCAGGAGCCTGACCGGGACGGGACCCACCTTCGTGTCCGGCACGTACCTCCTGACCACGAAGCGGTTCAGGAGGGCTCCGGCGGCTAGGCCTCCACACAGGATTCCGATGGTTTTTGCCTCCATCGTAAACTATCACCACCCCTTTAAAAGGCTTTCTTAGAGGAGGATCAGGAAGGGCTTGGCGTCGGGGTACCTCGAGAGCACGTCCGTCCACGCCAGGATCTCGTCCGTCTGCGGCTCCACCAGCCTCACCGCCCCCGCGTCGTTCACGTAGAGGTTCTGGGCGTGCCCCGCCTGCGCCGACTCCGACCACCAGTAGATCTCCCCGAAGGCGAAGCCGTAGCCCCAGCAGGACCGCTCCAGCACGCCGTGGAGAACCTGTGCGTAATCATCACAATCGCTTGTCACGCTCTGGTAGGGGAAGAGGTCGGTTGCGTCCGCCGACAGGAACGCCCGCACAGCGTCGTCCGTCGGGAGCCTGTATGCCTCGTCGGTCAGGGCAACGAGCCCCGCCCAGTCCGTGCCGAACACCGGCTTGAGGCAGTTCTCCCAGATGGCGTCGGCGGTCTGGACGGAGAAGGTCTCGGGAGGGGGGAGCGTCACCTCCGGCAGGGGTAGGTAGACGACCGAGGGATAGGTGGGAACGGGAGCCGCCCTCACGCGCCCGGCCAGAGCGACCGCAAGGCCTAGCCCGGCGAAGACCGCCAGGCCCCTACTTAGCCGGGACCCTCCTCCGAAAAAAGACGACCCTCACCTTCCCGTCCTGCTTCTCCTCCATCTCACTCCTCCAGCACCGCCGGGTTGGCGTCGGCCTGCACCTTCGGGTAGGGCGGCTGGTAGGCGAAGAGCTGCGAAACGAAGGAGGCCAGCCTGCTCCTTACCTCGTCCACGGTGAAGGGGTAGGTGGCCACGGTCAGCTCCCCTAGCAGGTAGTCCGTGTACCAGGGGAGCATCAGACTCCCAGACTCCCTCACCACCAGCCTGTTGCACATGACAGGCGCGGACACCGAGGCGTAGGCCGAGAAGTAGCTCTTGGAGGCGCTCGCGTCCCCCTCCACCCTCACCGAGAGGCCCGTTGGCGTGTCCCCTAGGTAAAGGGAGAACTCCGCCCCTACGTGCCTGGGGGTCTCCGCCCAGGCCCCCAAGATCCCCGTGATACCGGTGGCAGTGAAGGAGGGCAGGGAGACGTCAGCGAGGACCTGCCCCTGGGCCGAAACGTCCAACCTCTCCTCCCGGTACACCGCCATCCTGTCCGTGTAAATCCTGGCCAGCGTCTCGTAGGCACCCCCCCTGACGAACTGGACAACGGAGCCCGCCGGCGCGTAGGCGAACAGGCTGGACTTCAGGAACGACACTAGGGCGCCGGTGTCCACCCTCGGGCCCGACATCCTGCCCCACACCGACTTCGACCACGCCCCGCTCCTCGACAGGACGTCCCTGATGGTCCCGACGTCCCTCTCCGGCCTGAGGACCACGAACCCCATCCCGGGGGCGACCTTGCGGTAGTCCAGAACCTCCCCGACCAGGGAGAGGTTGCTCGTGAGCGTGTCGTCGAAGTACGCCCCGTCCAGCAGTATCACGTAGTTCTTCGGGGCGGGCTTGGCCAGCACCTCCCTAGCCGCTATGACACCCACGAGAACCGCCCCGGCCCCGGCGGCTATGAGCGCCTCCTTCCTCACCATCAATAACTGGAACAGCCCATTAAAATGGACTTTAGAAAACTCGCCAGAAGGGGATCCGAGTCCGGTCGTGGAGGCAGGAAGCCCAAAACCCCTTCGGGGCGGGCGGCTCACAATGGGAAAATCGCCGGGTTGGAGTCAGAGTAGACTGGGGGGTACGGCGGCTGGTAGGAGTAGACCATCGCCACGAACTCCTCCACTATCTGCTTCAGGAGCCCGAGGTCCTCCGCCGTGGATACCCCCCCGGCCTCCACCAGCGTCTCCCCGCTCCTCGGCCTGAACGTCCTAGGTAACCACTCCGGCTTCCTCGAGCTGACGTAATCCCTCAGGGCGGTGAGGTCCAGGTCGGCGGGCACCCTGGCGTACCCGCACGTCCACCAGCTCGTCCAGCAGAGGGAGCTGCGCCAAGTGGCTTTGAGCTGGTCCACCGTCTTCCCCGGAAGCAGCTCGACCTCCGCCCAAATCCTGTCCGGCCCGAAGGGAACGGTCTCCAGCACCCTCGCCACCACCGAAACCTGGTCCGCCCAGTCCGACCTGAGCCCGCCGAACCCGACGAGGACGTACCTCGGCGGCGCAGCGGCCCTGACCCTCGGGGCCAGGGCAATGACCGCCCCCGCGCCCGCCATCGCTCCCGCCAAAATGACCGCTCCCCTCCGCCTCCCCATCCAAAACTTTTTGATTTAACTTAAAAGAGCCAACTTAAACCCACCCCTGCCTCCTCAGGGCGTACATTATCACCTCTCCCGCCCTCTCCCAGGTGAAGCTCCGCCTAAGAACCTCGGCGTTCCTGGCCATCCTCTCCCTCCACGGCCCCGGGTTCTCGACCACGTCCAGGAGCTTCTCCGCCGCGTCCTCCCAGTCCGCCTCGAACCCCGCCCCGGTGTGTATCGGGTTCCCCGGCAGGCTCGGGGGGTGGCCGGAGATCCTGACCGGGATGAGCCACCTGCAGTAGTCCAGGAAGCACCCGTCCTCCGGCACCAGCGTGGGCAGGCCCCTGCACCCCGCCTCCACCGCAACGAGCTCGAAGCCCCCGCCCCTGCTCATCACGAGGCAGGCGTCGCAGGAGTCGTAGAGGTCCCTCAGGTCCTCCGGGGAGAGCCACTCGGCGAAATCGACGTGCCCGACCCTCCTCAGCCGCCCGAGGAAGGAGTCCAGTATGTCGGGGTGCCTCTTGATCAGGAGCTTGACCTCCGGGTGCCTCTCCTGGACCCTCCCCATGATCTTCTCCACGAGATCCGCCCCCTTTCTCCAACCGCTGTGGTAAAGGTTGAAGAACACGAGCTTCCACCCCAGGTCCCTCTTCATCCTCCTCAGCTCGGCGATCCTCGGGTTCCTCGGCTCCCTGGGGGGGTCGCGGAAGCAGGGTGGCACCCCGTGGGGGACGGTGTAGACGGGCACCCTCACCCCCGCCCTGACCGCCATCCTCGCCGACCAGGTGGAGGGCACGCAGAGGAACTCCATCCTGTTGGCTATCTCCACCGCCGTCTCGCTCAGCCCGTCGCTCTCCACAACATCGAAGGCCGCCAGCCTGCTCTCCTTGGAGAGCCTCTCGAGGAACGCCCGTCCCACGGCCGCCCTCTCGCCCGACACGCCTATGAAGGGGTACCAGAGGGGGTGCAGGATGACCTTCGAGAACCCGCCGCTCCCGTCGTTCCAGAAGCTCCCCCAGTCCCTCCCGAAGACCTGGATCCCCCTCCTAGCCATCTGCTCCACGTGGCACTTGGCTATGTAGGTGAAGGTGACGTACTGGCGGATCGGGTAGACGTAGAGCACGTGCATCAGAAACTTTTCCCACGCACTTATTTCTACCTCTGGGCCTTTACCCCATCCTTAACCTTTCTTAAATACTATCGGACTTGGCCTATAACCCTGAGAACCAGAGCCGAGGAGAAGAGGGGAACGAGGGAAACCTGCCAGCCGGACGGGGGGTAGATGCCCGCTACCCTGTGCCCCAGCCAGACACCGAGCCCCACCGCCCCGGTTATTATGGTCGCCTCACCGACAGCCCTGACCCAGTCTACCATCACCTCACCGCCGAGACGACGGCGGCCGCCACAGACGCGGGGATGACATAGATCGGGTAGACCGACCTTGGGATTTCGACCTGCGCCACCTTGGAGTAGACCCAGAGCAAGGCGGTAGCCACGACGGCCGTGCCCAGCCCTGCCACGAGCACCCTCTGCCAGGTCTCCATCAACTTAAATTTCGGTTCGGGTTAAAAGGGTTCTGAGCTACGTAGTCTTTGATAGGCGTGCCGCCGTTGTCAGCAGTTCCTAAGTGGATAGACTTAAGCTGACGGAAATTAATTGATTACAGGCTTAAAAAAACTCCTGGGTTCGTGTCCACCTGAACCTGGTACTCAGGCGGTGGCACCACGTATTGGAGGATGGAGGAGAGGAGCTCCATTATCCTGTCGAGGAGCCACGTTAGGAACTCCGGCCCCAAGTCGAAGTCCAGCATCACGAAGTTGTTCCTCGTGAGCCACGGGTAGTAGTCGCTCCCGTTGTCGTACAGCTCAGCCCGGTAGAGCTTCCTCGGGGAGGGGAAGCTCACGGACTGGACGAACGTGGAGTAGTTCCCACCCACGCCCCCAGCCTCCAGCGCGTAGCTGTCCGTTCCGCCGTCGTAGACCACCAGCTTCCTCCTCACCGTTCCGTAGGTGCCTGGAAACTTGAGGTCCGACTGAACCGCCACCTTGACGGTCGGAACCCTGGGCATCTCCACGGACCAGACCAGCTGCCCGCTGGTGTCCACCTGTATCTCCTGCGGAACCGCCAGGGTCATGTGCGGGCCGAGCAGGAACATGTTCTCCCAGAAGCCCGGTTTCCTCTGGAAGGCGTGGTCGTAGCTGAGCCAGCCTATCATCCTGCTTACTAGGGCACTCCTCAGGTCCAGCTGCACCCAAGGGCCAGCGACCCTGACCACGACCTGCTGCGGCCGCCACGCGTCGCTGCAGGCCTGCCAAGCCTTCTTCACCTCGAAAATCGGCCTCTCGCTCCTAAGCCTCACCCACTCCCAGCCGCCAGTGGGCTCCGACTGGTGCTCGAGCACCGTCCCCACGGAGGAGAGCGGGTCAAGCGTGAAGGAGGAGGTGTGGCTCCCCACCAGGACGTACTCGTAGCTCGGGGGAGGGGGTACGGCTAGAACCCTCCTAGCGGCCAGCCCTATCCCCACGGCCGCCGCCGCCGAGCCCCCTATCAGGGCAAGCTTCCTCCCGCTGACCATCCAAAAGTACATCCCAGCCTAAATAGCCCTACCTGGGGGTATGCTCCTTCCACGTCCACCCAAAGAAGCACATCCTCCTCGCCGAGGTTCCGATGACGGCGTCCATCACGAACTGCATCCCCCCCGGCCTTAGTTGCACCACCCTCTTCGCGAAGTCGGTGTCCTCGTGGAACATGTACCTGAAGCCACCGACCCTCAGGAAGTCCTCCTTCCTCACCATCTGCGTGCGGGAGGCCACCCTCAGGTTGAACGCCAGGATCTGGGTGTGCCACCACCAGGCCAAGTAGGGCGGCCCATCGGTGAGAACCGTGAGCGGGTGGGTCACCGCCGCGTCCCTCTCGACCAGGACGTCCAGGAGCCTCTCGACGGCGTGCCACTCGAAGACCGTGTCCGCGTCGGTGAAGAGGATTACGCCGTTCCTGGCCTCCGCCCCGCCCCTGTTCCGGGCCTCCGCCACCCCCGTCGTCCAGACGTACCTCTCGTCCTCCGAGCCCCTCCTGCCCCACAGGAACTCCCCCTTGGGTGAGTAGAGCACCCTGCACCCGAAGCTCCTGGCAACCTCGACCGTCCTGTCCCGGGAGCCGGAGTCCACCACTATGATCTCGTCCGGAACCGCCGTGCCGTTCAGCAGGGACTTCAGGCAGCTCGTCAGGTACTTCTCCTCCTCCAGGGCGGGGATGACCACCGAGACGGGGATCCTTTTCTGCTCGGGTGCCCTCTCCTCAACCGCCCTGAGAACCTGCCTCCTCAGGTACTCGTGGTGGGCCTGGAGCGTCCCGAAGAACGCACCCGCCCCCCCCAGCACCGCCGCCAGGGGCCTCATCAGAACCAACCGCCTCCGCCTTAATTGCCTTTCTGTCTATGCCCCGGGAGAGGAACTTCCCAGCCTGGGAGAGCAACTCGCCCCCCTCCCTCTCCCACCAGTCCCTGAAGGTTCTCACCGCCCTCCTTACCTCCGCCATCGTCCTCTCGACCTCCCTCTCGTCCACCTTCGCAAGAAGGGCGTCCACCTTCTCCACCATCTGCATGAACTTCTCCCCGAGCGGGGTCTCCAGGAAGCCCTTGATCATGGCGGAGCCGAAGCCCAGGTTCTCTATGTTCCAGAGGCTGATCTCCGCCCCTATGATGCCCCCCAGCGAGCAGCCGAGGGAGATCGAGCCTATCCACTTCAGCAGCTCTATGTTGAGCAGGAAGCCCAGGACGGCCAGGAGCACGCAGGGGGAGAGGAAGACGAGGTAGTAGAGCCTCTTCAGCATCCTCCTCCTCCTGACCAGCCTGAAGTGCCTCCTCACCAGCCGCTTGAGGCTAGTCCTCCGCCCCAATCCTCATCCACCCCCCGCACTTCAGGCACATCAGTCTCCTGGCCACGAGGGAGATGGTCCCCTTTTCGTCCTTGAGCTCGTACACCACCACCACGGCCACCGGGTCGAGCGGGAGAACCGCCCCGCACTTCGGGCACTCCACGTCCACGCTCGGGGGGTCCACGTAGTCGGCCAGCCAGTAGTAGCAGTAGGCGCAGGTTATGTTCAGGTACCTCCTCACCTCCGGCCTCTCGAGGACCCCCTTCAGCTCGGGCCTGTTCTCGAGGAAGAGCTGTATCAACTTTGGAACGTTCGTCAGGTACCCCTCCAGCTCCTCCCAGTTCGACTTGAGCAGGACGACCGCCCCCATCCTGACAGCGGGGTTGGCGAGGTGGAACCTCTCCACCAGGTCCCTTATCGGGTTGTAGTTCTCCCTGGCCGCCTTCTCAAGGTCATCAGGGGCGAGCCTGGAGAGGAAGTCCCTTATCCACTCCCTGGCCCTCTCCGGAGACCTCTGGGCCTCCTCTATCCCCCTCCGAACCTCCTCCTCGGACAGCTCAGGCGTAGCCGACCCCTCCCGCCGGTGGCGAGGCACCCCAGAAAATATAGTAGTAGGCCTTCTCCAGCTTGCTCGGGATTTCCTCCCTACTGCCCTCCAGCACGATCACCACCCACTCCCCGTCGAACCTCACCTCCGCCCCCGCCTCCCTGAACCTCTCCAGGGCGGTGTCGTCCAGCTTGATCCAGGGCGCCTTGACCTCCGCCGTCAGGCGTACCCTCTCCCCGGCCCTCTCAATCTTGAGCTTATGCTCGAACTCGGTGGTCCACTCGTACATCCCACACTATTCCCACGGGTCTTAAAAAGCTTCAGACGAGCTTGAGGCCGAAGACCGTCGCGACCAGCACCGCCAAAATCTTGATGATCCAGCCCAGCTTCTTGTTAATCCCCCTCAGCTGCATGTACGTCCACAGCCTCCAGGAAACCTCGTCCAGGTTCCTCACGTCGTCGAAGCTGAGGTTCTTCAGGTCGTCGGTCTCGTCTCTCATCTAAAAACTTATCCTGTTCCTTAAAACTTCCCTAGTTGCGGGGTGTTGGAGGCCTGACCGCTCCCGCCACCCCCTGCCTCGGGCTCGGCAGGTAGACCTCCGGCAACCTGACGAGGATCTTGCGGCAGTGGGGGCACGCCGAGGGAACGTGCCTGACCTTCGGCCTCCACGTCCAGCCGCAGTAGGAGCACCGGAGGAGGGAGCCCTCGGGCACTGGAATTCTCCTGTTCCTCTCAAAAATCCCCCTCAGGTACCTCTTGGTTCTTTCGAGGAACTTCCTCCTGAACTCTGGGTCGTGCCTATACCTGGTCATGATGTAGACGTTCCATGCCTCCTTGCACAATCTCTTCGGCATACATCCATCTTTGCTTAAATATATAAGTTTTTCGGTGTTCTTTTGTTTCTTTCCCGGGAAACGAAAGGCTTAAATAAAAGAGGATTGCCTATTGGATGACGACAGATGGGGGGATTAGCAAAAGCTACAGGCATCCTGCTAGCCTTGAGGGAGGCGGTCCCCCCAGCCACCGTCCCTCATATATCCCACAGCAAGACTATTTAAAAGGCTTTGGGAAGGTGGAGGCTCTCCGGGTGGCCCTGCCCGAGATAGCCAGGGCTTGGAGGAGGAGGATGCCCCTTAGCGACTTGGCTGAAATTCTCCACGTGGACAGGAAGACTATTCGGCGGTGGATCAGGGGTGCGGTTCCCCAAGCCTCGCTCCTCTCAAGAATCGGGAACGGCGGAGGGGTGGATGCCGTGCTCGATTCCGTCCTCCGAGGGCTTGCCGAGAGGGAGGAGCTTGAGAGGAAGACCATCTCGCTCCTGCCCGCCACGTCCAGCAGGATTTCCCTCAGGCTGGGTGTTCCCAAGAGGAGGATCACCATGCTCCTAAAGTCCCTTGAGAGTAGAGGGATGGTATACCGCTTCGGCAATACTTGGAAGCTCACCGAAAAGGGGTGGAGGGAGGCCGTCCTTGTAGGAGCAAAGAGGGGCTGGGGAGTGGAATTCAGTTTTGAGGTGAGAGCGTGAGGCTGAGGCTGAAAGCATGCAGGTAGAGGTCAAGAGGGCGAACAAGGACTACGTATGCCAAATCTTCGGCTGGGAGAGCAAAAAATGACCGTCCGTGCTGGTGTCGTTCGTGTCTGCGTGCGGTTCCTTTTTGAAACCAGACCAGACGACTCAAACAAGCCGTGGGGGGTAAGGACGGACCAGCTGATGGGGCTTCTGCTCAGCAGGTCGCCCATCAACAGGAACGGTAGGGTTCTGCCCTGGTACAGGTTCTACCGAGCCGAGCGGCCCACCCCAGAGGAGGCTTGGCTTGCCGCCAAGACCTACCTAGAAATCGTGTGGTGGAGGTACCACAACCCTCACGCTAATCGGGGCACGTCCGCACCACTTGCCCTGAGGGGCCTCGGGTCGATTCCAGATGACCCCCCAGGTGCCGCAAGCCGCCTAGGAAATCCTAGGTCTGGCTATGACGCCCCACCCGCCGGTCGGGCAACAGCGGCAACCCAAAGGGAAGCTGGTGCTGGACGTGACACCCAGGCGGTTCACCCGACGGTCTGAATGTTACCCATAATGGGTGACATAGACCGTCGGGCTAGCTGTCGGAAGGTTCCAATAAGACAGGTTAGAAAGGGTAGCCCTGCTTACGCCATTATTAGATTAGAGAGAGAG
>JGI20130J15133_1001660_pt1 | contig 18015 bp, 14 predicted proteins | sample WasSprMetagenome_FD_15133 | JGI IMG/M metagenome (IMG submission 15133) | reverse complement strand
TCTCTTAAAACAGACACAAGATCATCATATTTAGCAAATATCTCTTGAGACACTTTATACATATCCTATTTAAAATATGATATAAAAACCTATATTCAAAAACAGCTGAGAGAAGTCTCAACATGCTAGATGGTTCTAATGTCTTCAGAAGCAACTATAGTTATCCCATCTTTTTGAGCCGCAATTATTATCTCATGACCCCTCCCCGCCCTAAAGGGCGAGGCTTGTACTTATCTCGTCAGGGTTTCTATCAGCTATGTATGGTGCTATCATCATGATCTTCGATACTTTTCTTCCAGAGACCTTCTCATATAATTCTACTTTCTTCTTAAGATATAAAGGTTCTCCTCTCTTTATACTAGATGTTATCTCAATGGCAATTACCAACGAATCTTTAATAACAATATCAAGATCTATGGTAGAGGGATGACCATATACGTATCCAGTGCTATCAAACCAGATCCATTTCTCAACAGAATATCCCACAGATCTTAATAAATCTCTTATACCTTCTCTGACAGCCTCCTCATTGATCAAGCCCCACCTACTTCCTATGGACATGAGTCTCATTTCAATCAATTTTTTGACTTCATCGAGATCTCTCTTAGTGACCATAACATTTTTTATCTCACCGATCTCACCTCTGATCCTGCCGATCTCACTTTTCACTTCACTAAGATCCTTTTTAGTTATCATGCTCAAATCTTCGAGAGATCTTATGAGAGACGTCCATGGAGCCACTTTTAATAATGCCTCCTGAAGTATGACAGGATTTTTAACAAGGATCTCTATTATAAACTCAGGCTCTTCTCTAAAGATCTCTATGAGAACTGTTTTCACAATATCTCTTATATTCTCTGAAGTAGCCACTATACCTCTCCTTATATAAATTATCTCTATTAAGGCTAATTAAAAAGATGTTTGAAAGCTTTGAATCAAAGATCTATTGTTAGCCAGGGTTGGCTAGAAACTGACCTCCTCTCCGCCCTGAAGGGCGAAGGCTCCCTTTGGGCGGTTCATCGGTTTCCCTCATCTATTCGGGGCTACATCTGTAAAAAGATTATATTATGAAGGTTATCTTTTCATATCCTCTGATCCTTGTGTTCTTTTTTACATATATTATGAGATTCTCTCCTTCGATCTCCCATGTCCCATCAATGATCACTTCTATGATCCTAGATCCTTTGGGGAGATACCAGTATGAGGAGTAGTCATATTCTGCATAAGTTGCCTCATAAATGTTTTCATAGACATTTCTTCCTTTTCGCAGTTCTATATCTGCTGAGATTCTGAAGACTATGTAAGGTCTTTTAAAATCTTCTCTAAATCCTATATCTACGAAAACTACCTTTGGATGAATCTCTTTATCATTAAATCTTGTGACTTCATCATCTAATATATTCTGCATATTTATTCTCAGCTTCTCCAACTCTTCTTCATACAAATCAGGATCTTCTATCACTTTACGATAATATTCTAAAGGATCCTCGTATTCAAATATTATTGTGTAATCAAGTAATCTATGTGTTACAAAAAAGAATGAGTATGCATATACCGGTCTGACCATTCTGCTCGCGATCAAAAGATCTTCTCTATCCATATGTCATGAACCACTTGATATCTTCTAGGACCCACGCTTCTTACAACTCTTGTATTTATAATATCAAATTTTTTAACATAATCTATTTCTGAAAGAATCTTAGTATAAGCATCTTTTGATTTTTCAATAGCCTCTTTACGATTATTAGCATCTATAAAATCATATGGATGTATAAAACCTTTTTTATTCAATGAATCAATAGCAGGCCTTATTGATGCTTGTGCCAGCGCCGGTAATGGGATCAGAACTCTGTCAGCAACATCTTTATATCTTTTTATAACTTCCAGAGCATCTCCAAGAACAGGTTCGACGATATTCTCAACATGATTCAATCTGATGTTTTCAACAAGAAATTTATATGCATATTCATTTATATCTATAGACACTACTTTTCTAGGTCTCGAATGTTTAGCTATGACTATTGAGAAGCCTCCTACACCAGAGAACATATTGATCACATATTCTCCTTCTTTAACTAGTCTAGCTATTCTTATATGTTCATAACTCAGTCGAGGAGATATATATGTCTTTGATATATCTAGTTTAAAAACACATCCATGCTCCTTATATATAGTTTCAGATCTCATCTCACCAGCCAGCCATATAAGATTTCTTGTTCTAGTAACCTCCTCGACACCTCCAAGATCTAGCCATACAGATCTTATGTAGTTAATTTTTTCGAGCAATCTCTCGGCAATTTTTCTCATATCTTCAACATCAAGATCAAAAGATTTTCTTAATATAACAATGTCTCCAACAAGATCTATTCTCTTCCAAATTTTTGAAGCTTTCTCAACACCTAAGACTTCTTCAGCAATCTTTTTTAATATTTTCTCTCTATTAATAAGTCTTTCCCATAATCATATAGCTTAATAGTCGTGTTATAAAAATCATAGTCTTGATCTAGGTCTTCTCATATAAATTTTTATAAACATCTTTATCTTGGTAGCATATAATGTCAGAAGCTGAGAAAATTAAAAGAGTATATGACGAGGTACACGGATATATTGAGTTAGATCCTTTGACACAAAAGATAGTTTCTCTCCCAGTTTTTCAGAGACTGAGAAGAATCAAACAATTAGGTGTTGCTGAATATGTGTATCCAGGAGCTACACACACAAGATTCAGCCATAGTCTAGGGGTCTATCATATAACAAAAATAATCGTAAATAAATTCATTGAGAGTATCGATCGTGACAAGATACCTGTGATACTGACAGCAGCTTTACTACATGATATAGGTCATCTGCCGTATAGTCATGCTCTAGAGACATTTTATATGAATATAAAAGCTTCAGCCGGCGAGAAGATAGATCATGAGTTTCTCACTTCCACAGTTATTAAAGAAGATCCTGATCTTAAGGAGGTGTTAAAAAGCGAAGGTATTAATCCTGATGAGGTCTCTAAGATAATATATGGAAGACATGAGGATCCTTTATTAAACACTTTATTAACATCTGATCTTGATGTTGATAGATTAGATTATCTTGTGAGAGACTCTCTACACACAGGTGTGACATATGGTTCTATAGATCTTAAGAGAATATTATCTACTTTAGAAATAGATCGTTCGAGAAGAATTGCTGTTAGTGAGAAAGGGCTTATAGCAACAGAAAACTTTTATCTAGCAAGACTTCATATGTATAGAACAGTATATTATCACAAGACTGTTCATGGATATGAACTTATGCTTGTGAGATTATGGGATAGAATAACAAGAGAAGACCAGATCTTTCTATATATAGAGATATAAATTATCTTAAAAATATGATCTCTAGAGGAGTCTATAAATATTTTGATGACAACATGTTTCTCTCAGAGATCATATCAGTAGCCAATGATCCTAACGTGAGTAAAGATGTGAGAGAGCTTGCTGAGATGTTTCTATTCAGAAGAGGATATAAAGCAGTTTATGACAAGATCATATTATCAGATACTCCTATAAAAGATGATGAAGATAATGAGGAGCTTAAGAAGATCAAGGAGGTGTCTTATCAATTAAATAGATATGGCATCAGCGATCTTTATTATCTGCCAGTTGTTGAGAACATAGCTATATATAGAGAAGAGGATGCTGTATCAATAATATTTAAAGACGGCTCTGAGAGAAAGATATATGAGTACGAAGGATCTATAATAAGAGATCTTCCGAAATATCTTAATATATTAAGATTTTATATACATCCGCTTGCATTAAAAATTAAAAATGTCTCAGATCTTATCGAGAGAAGTTTTAAAAGAAAAACGAAGTAGAGAAATCTTATGTGGCGGGCCCGCCGGGATTTGAACCCGGGACTTCCGCCCAGAGCCTTGGCCTACGGGTTAAAAGCCCGCCGCTCTACCTGGCTGAGCTACGGGCCCCGCCAAAAGATAGATATATAAATAAGCTTATAATTTTTTAGTCTCACATCTATCTTTTTTAACCGTCTTTATTATCTTCAGAGTTTTTTCAATATCTTTCTCAAATAATGTCCCTATCACTATCGCGTCAGACCCTGCCTCAAGAGCTTCACACGCTGTATATTCATCTCTGATCCCTCCACCTGTTATTATAAACAGATTTGTGTTTTTTCTTACTTCACTAATCATTTCTTTAGGAACGCTTCTCTCAGCGCCTGAGCCAGCCTCTAGATATATATATCTCATTCCCATAAGTTCTGCTGCCACAGCATATGCTACAGTGATCCCTGTATGTCTCCAATGAATCGGTCTGGCTTTGCCCATGAAGCCTGCGGCACCTCCTTCGCCAATGATTATATATGCTGTAGGCAGAGCCTCGAGACCTAGCTTTTTAATAATTATTCCGCCTTCTACCTGGGCGCCTATTATGTAGTAAGGATTGTCACTGTTTAACAGAGATATGAATAATACTGCGTCAGCATATTTAGATAATCCTGCGACGCTTCCTGGAAAAAGTATTTTTGGAACATTAATATCTTCTAATAATAACAATGTTTTGTCAAGATCTTCACTAGATACTCCTAGACTGCCTCCTATTAAAAATGCGTCCACACCTTCTTCAGCAAGTCTTCTCATTATTTTCTCAAAATTTTTCTCATCATAAATGTTCTTCTCAGGATCTATTAATATAAACAACATCTTTTCTTTATCACTCTTCTTCTTCTTCAGATACTCCTCCACTCTCCCTCTCCATCTCAATCTCCTCAGCCTCTTCAAACCATATTTTTATCTTGCCCTCAGTATAAAGATCCATGAACATCGAATATACATCTACAGGAGTGAATAGTCTAGGAACATTATCAATCTTAGATCTCATTCTACACTTAGGATTTGAACATGATATAAAAGCAGTTCTAGTGCCGTCTTCATTCTCCTCTATTTTTACAACTACAGACACAGCGCCACATACTGGACATTGAAATACTTTCGGAGGTCTTCTCTCTCTCCAATGAGGCTTACGAATAGCTCTCTTCTTTCTTCTCCTACCCATGTCACATCAACATCTAATAAACTTATACAACTAAAATTTATAAGGAGAAAGCCTTGTTTTGATAGAAAAAATATTGATGATACTACAAAAATTAATATAAAAGATCTTGAGAGAGAGCTTTCTGAAGAATCTGAAGAAGATCTTTCTCGAGATGAGAAGGTTCTCGAGATAGTTTTGAGCAAAAGAATCTATAGGATCGATACTTCAATTGGGAGAGTTTATATCTACAGATCTGGTAGAGAAGATTATCTTGTAATACCAAAGAGATTATGTACATGTCCTGATTTTATTATAAATGTTGTTTCTAGAGGAAGAAGAAGCTCTTGTATTCATCTCAGAGCTGTTGAATATATAGAGAGAAAAAATCTCTCTATTCCTCTTATGAAAGATGTTGATTGGAGAAACATCTTATACAAAATAATATCGACAGGATCTATATGATCATCTGAGGAAGAGCTCTTCATATTTTTTAACATGTTCAACACTATGTTTAACATCCATGAAAAGCTGTGCCGCCTCTCTGACATCTTCTACAGAGACTTTCTCTCTACCTTTTGTTTTTGCAATAATTCTTGCAGGCTCCATAAGTTGTACAGCATGTCTCAGACTAGTCTTTTCACCAATATCAACAAGCTCTTCAAGAGCCTTCTCATCCAGCTGAATATCTTCTTCAGAAGCTCTTATCTTTAGTATCTCTCTGATCTCATCTTTATTATATGGATAGGTAGGTATTATCAAAACTCTGTCGAGAAGATCTAGAGGCATTCCATGTGGAGAATCTTGGTCTGTCCCTCTGATCTTTGTTATTCCTCTGTTGGTCGCCATTATGATTATAGGAGCCATCTCACTCTCCATAGCTCTTGATAGAAAACTGAACATCTCTATATCAAGCATATGAACATCATCAATAAATAATACTCCTGGTATAAGCTCTGCTCTGCCATCTTCAACAAGTTTTTTAATCATCTCATCAACTTGTTTTCTAAGCTCAGGATCTATCTCTCTCTCAATCTCAAAACCAAATATTGAGAATATAGATGCTTTTCTAAGAGCAAAATTAAGATCAAGATCATATAATGTGAATGTTCTTACAATCTCTTTCTGTTTTTTCACAGGTCCTTTAGGGATCTCAATCTTCTTATACACATCGATATCATATTTTCTGGCACCTTCAACCTCAGTTCTGCCTATGATGTTGACCATTCCAGTCTCAGAATCAATCCATATGACATCTCCTCTTCTAACATTCTTCTCGATCAATTGTTCAACAACTGATTGTCCAACATTTAAAGTCACTTGATCATCTGTTGTTGCAAGTGTTATAGAAGCCTCTCTAGGAATAAAAACATAAGGATTATAAGGATGTTTAACCCTGCGGATCTTAATATCTTTAACATAACCCTCATAGACAGTTCTCATCTCTCTAATTCTCACACCAATAGCTTTTCTAAGAGCCTGTGCAAGAACCTCAGTCTTCTTAACCTCAGCTGAGTAGAGTTCTGAAGCGTCTATATCAACAAATGGAGTGTCTTCACCAAGCTCTTTTGCAATAGCTATTGCAAGAGCAGTCTTACCACTCCCAGTAGGACCTACAAATAAGACTCCTCTACCAGCCATCTTACCTTCTTTAATCATTTTAACAACAATGCCAGCAGCCTCTCTAGCCTTGACCTGACCCACAAGACCGTCTCCAACGAATAATGCTCTTCCATTCTCATCAAGACCTAGACCTCTTATATGTGTATGAAAACCTCTTCTTCTAATAACAGCAGTCTTAACCTCTCTAATAAGCTCACTCAATCCTATCCCTAGAAAATATAGATTATATTATTTCCTAAAAACTTTAAATGATCAAGAGATTAAATGATAGATACTCTCTGAGACACATCAATGATCTTAATGATCAGGATGTTAAAAAGCTTTTTAAAATATGTGACTACATTTGTATACACCATCTTTTTATACTAGAGAAAACAAGTTTTGTGATGACGGTGAGAATTGGATATGAATAGATACATATATAAACCTCTCTACATACTCTTCTCAATATTGCTTTTAACAGGAGCATTCGTAGGACTTGTGACACCAGTACAGGCACAGGTAGCATCAATAGTAAGCGTTTCAAAACCAGTATATCCTGGAGAACCTGTTACAGTGACATTTAACGTGCTTCAAGGAAATGTCCTTATAAATGTTACTCTAGGCAATAAAGACCTAAGCAATATATGGGTTAGCCAGGCAGTGTTAGCTCAGACACCAGGGACGTATACAATATCAGTCATACTGCCCACAAACCTACCCGACATAGGAAAACCGCCTACTCTTAACGTATCAATATTCTTAGGAGGAACTTTACAGAGCTCAACAACTGTACCTATATATCCAAAGATAGAAGTTACTCCACCAAAAACGACCAACGTAGATGAGCGAGGCAAATTCAAGAGTCTTAGTGTATGTGGATACGGCTATGATCCTGGCACTACTGTCAGCGAAATAATCTTTAACAGCACCACATATCCAGGAACTGTATATACTGCCCCATTAACTTCTCCTGTCACAGNAGNCTCANACGGCAGCTTCTGTGTCACATTAGATATAGGTCTTAATATAAGTTCTGTTGGAATGACCGGAGGCGTTTATAACGTTAACGCTACTGTATCAGGTGCTTCCTATCCTGACAAGACTAAACTCGGAGTTTTAGAGATACTTCCACAGGCGGTTATACATGACACTATAGCAGGAACTTATGGAAGAGTTTATGCCAACGGCAGATGCGATTCCTCAGTCTGTGATCAAGATAGGATCCAGGTGTATCTATATGGATTCCCACCATCATCTTCAGTACCACAGATACAGTTTGTAAATAGAAACTATACTGGTGTAAATTACAACTTTACATTTGACCCAGCAACTAACAAGACAGATGCTAATGGATATGCTGTTCTAAGCTTGGCAAAATCAGATTTAAGAACTAATATGAGCGCTGGCGACTACTACATAGTAGTATATATAGCTCCTGCTCCACAGACTTTCACCAACACAACATCAATACCTCTGGGAGCTAAAGGCACAGCAACATTGTCACTTCCAAACGGCGCAAAAATCTCTGCAGTATCTTATGTGGCAGGCAAATTCGACTATGTTGTAAAAGCGTCTGATATGTCATATACTATAACTGATACCTTAAGAATAGACTTCACTTACGGAGGATACAGCTATAGACTTGCAGCAAACTGGAACACGGCTACAGGAACAGTCACTTTCGCATTATACAACACGTCAACACTGCCTTACACTACGGTATTTACAGAGACACAGGCNACAGCATATAATGCTACTATAGGAGCTNANGTGGCGGTGNTATACTTCAATATAACGCCACTTGCGTCTACAACTGGCACCACAGATGCTCCTCCGACACCTGCCGGCAGCTATNTGTTCTGGGCATCTTTCTACGGCTATACAAACCAGATCCTGCTAGTATTAAGACAATACCAGTTTGTGCTTTCATATGCTAATCTCAGTATAACTCTCACAGCACCTGATGGAACAAAATTCAGCTGGTACTTTGAGTATCCAGGAAACTATACTTATGACGGCGTGTCAAAAGTAAGTGCAAAAGTCTCACAGACGTATGCAGGCTATAAATATGATATAAGCTTCAGTTATGACGCATCTACTCAGTCGGCAACATTAAGTGCTAAATTAACATCTTTGACATGGACAAGCTATCCATTCCCCAACCAGTACTATCTTGTGAGACCAGTGTTAGTAATATTATGGCCAGCTCCAGCTCCAGGACCCTACATGCCTGGACAGGCGCTTGTGATTGCAGCATATGGATTTGGTCCTGGCTATCCGTGGACAACAGTTATTCCTAATGCGCCATTCCTTTACAACAACATCACTATAAGACTTGATTATANAGTGTTAAACGCTTCTCTGCCATTAGGTAGAGATGGTAATGCAACATTTGCCTACGTGTATCTACCGGCGAAGATAACATTTGGTGTTCANTATCTGAAGGGTACTGACAGCTGGGGCTATGAATATACTGAGGCTATAATAATTGGTGTAGCAGCNTANTGGGCTAAGATCATATGGGGCAAATACTCTCCTGATCACAGAGTCTCTGCAGGCTACTATAACAATGCCAGAGTAGAGGTATGTCCATGTCCAGAGAGCCTGGGAGTTGTAGGAATGAAATACTGTGGAAATTGCGCTGTATATGCTGGAGACTGTGATTATCTGGGAGACTATATAGAGGTTGTGGTCTCAGGATTAGTGCCTGGAGAGAGTGTGAATGTATCCTTCGGAGGAGTATATAGAGGAACTGTGACAGCCGACTCTAATGGAATGGCTAGAATAGTNTTTGTAGTACCCACATTGCCAAGCGGTAAATATGAGATAAGCATAGTAGGAAGCATAACAGGCTACAGAACTGTTGATTTCTTCTATAACGGCACAGCATTCTTAAGCGGTGTATACCCAGAAGTTTATCCAAAGATAGTTCTACTAGACCTAGCCACAGAGCTTAAGCCTCTAAATGACAGCTCAACAACAGTTGTCCCAGCCCCAGTTATAGTAGGCTCAGGAATTGTACAGGTCGTTGGAACAGGCTTCACACCAGGAGTACAGTTCCTAGGAGTATTAATTAACAACACAGATGCTACTGCCAGCGTAAACTCTAATGTCGCCAGATGGAATGCCAACTCCGACGGCGTATTAGTCGCCTATAGTATTGCAGGAAGAGTAATAACACCAGGACTATGGATACCAATGGTTGAGCCAGGCAGGTATAAGGTTGAGCTAGTATATTTAATGCCAGGAACCACTGTGCCGAACGTGTCTATGGGCGGATACGTGTTTGTTATAAACAATATATCTATAATGGCGACTAAAGACGATCTCAACAAAGCAACAAGTCAGATACTAAGCTCGTTATCAGCTTTAGACACGAAACTCTCAGCAGCATTGACAGAGCTGTCTGGAAGACTTGACACAGTAATATCACAGCTGGGCAGCCTCAACAAGACTTTGACAGGCTTTACAGAAAGCGTGGCAACATTAAGTAGCAAGCTAGACGCTTTATCATCAGATCTTAAGAGCACAAGATCAGATGTGCTGAGCGCCATATCAGGAGTAGATGCCAAAGTGACAGCTCTNCAATCAGCTGTTGCATCAGCCAGATCAGATATATTAAGCGCTGTAGCTGGAGTAGATGCTAAAGTGACAGCTTTATCAGGAAAAATTGATACTTTGACAACAAGTCTGGCCAATGTGACGACTGGCCTCAGCACGTTAATGTCTCAGCTCAAAGATCTTTCTGATAAAATGAGCACTACATTAGCAACATTATCAACAACTGTAGCAGGATTATCAACAAAAATTGATGCAGTAACCACAGCACTTAGCGATCTGAAGACTGCTGTAGCTGGAGTATCAAGCAAAGTAGATAGTGTGAGCGCTGCAGTATCAGATCTGAAGAACAGTGTCTCAGCTGTCAGCAGTAAAGTAGATACTGTATCAAGCGCTGTAGCAGATGTGAGCAAGAAGGTAGATAGCGTGAGCAGTGCTGTAGGCACGGTATCAAGTAAGCTTGACACTATGTCATCAGATCTTAAGAAGTCTATATCAGATATGCAGACAGCATTATCAGGTCAGTTGTCTACAGCATCAATAGTCCTATATGTTGCAACAATATTAGCTTTACTAGCATTTGTGTTTGCATTACTGGCATATCTATCAGTTAGAAAAGCTACAGCAACAAAATAAATAGATCATATTTAAGATAAATAAATAAAAAATAATCTTTCTTTTTTCATAATAATCCTCTACCTTTTTTATTCTTATATCAGTAGTTTGTATCATTTTAAATTTAAAAGCTTCTTATGTAAATCTTATGAGAAGTGTGATTAAAATGTTGTATAATAAGAAGATACTGAGATACATCCTAATAATAACATTATTAATGATATTAGCAACGATCATGCCTGTGCCTGTTAAAGGTGGTGAGACATTTATCTTTAACGATCCTAGACAATTCTCATCATACTGGTCTTTCGAGCCGTACAAGCCTCTTCCACCGCCAGATGTTCAGCCAGTGGTTGTTAAAATAGCTGAGAACGCCTCTTTTGCAACCACAGGATTTACTCCTCAGATATTCACAGTTGATATCCCCCCGGGGAAATATGGGAGAGCTATTCTTAACGTCAGTATGAGACTTACAGATAGACAATATGACAGAATATTCTGGATATTTGCTAATGGAATACCAATATACTGGGGATCAACTGTTCAGAGACTTAACTCAACTGCTGAGGCTGATGTAACATTATTTCTAAACCTGTTTAAAGGAAGAGTGAACTTCAGCATTGTATTGCCCAACTGGGTTGTGCCAAATCTTGTTCCAGGAGTCTTTCTTGTAAACGTGACATTATATCTATATCCTGGTGAGACGCCTGCCTGGGTTCCTACAGATTATATTCCTCTCTGGAAGGATCAATACGGAGACTCTCTGGCAGAGTTTACTCCATCAAAAACTATTTTAGAAACCTCAGTATCTCTACCATCAGATGTCTATAGAGTTGCTATGTATCTATTTACTAAACCAGGTAGATTAGATGAGTTCTTCTATGGAAACATACCTTCTGTAAGAGATATTCTGACATATTATAATGATAGACTTGCAGCAGTATTTCATGTATTCCCAACTATATACACTGGAGGAATATTCCCATTATATTGGAGACCAATGACATCTGTAAACACCCACTATATGAAAAGTCCTGAGATAGTAGATCTGACCCCACATCTAGTCTATGGAACAGATGCAAAAATAAGACTAGAGATCACAGGAATGAAACTGGCCTCAGAAAGAGCCTCAAGCCCGCATTTCAGCGTCATTGTTGGAGGAGCATTACTAGTATGGAGAAAACCAGGCTTATCATTATTAGGAGGCGAGCTTAAATCTTCAGAGGCTTGGTATAGATCAGAGCCTTGGATAATAGATCTTGCGGGCACGCCAGTCTCAGACTATACTGAGGTCACGAGATATAGAATATCATATACAGCAGTATTAAAAACAAGCGAAGGAGATCTTAATATATCAACATTATCAACAGGATACACTATAGCAACAGTATTAACAAGCGACACATACACAAATCTCACATTGCTACAAAGCTTTATAAACTACGCCACAAGTCCTGGAGCAGGATCTATACCTAGATTTCTCGAGAGACAGATCGGGACATGGTATATTGATATGAAAACAAAATATATAGAGACTCTCGTTTCTCCCACTAGAGAGATACCTTATATAGTAGATCTAGAGGAGAAAGATCTGATCAGAGTCTCTCAGACATCAATGATGAGATTTAGAGTAGGCGAGGACTGTTATAGAGAGGATGTAAGCGAAGAAGTATATGTAGATGGAGGATTTGTAGCCAGACTGAGAATAATAGATCCGTATGGAGGAGCAGTAGTGATAGGACTGCCATCAGCATCTTCAACAACAACTAAAACATTGAAAGCAACAGTCTTATACAACTTCGTAGGCTACACAGAAGAGTTTAAGATCGTCACTGAGGCAAGTCTAACAAAAATATTCGGAGACTTCAAAGAATTCTATATCAAATACACTAGAGTGCCATAAATACCAAAAATACAAAAAATTTTTTAATCTCTCATTAATATGTTTATAAACAAAATTGTTATCACAGAGATCTCTAGAATTCTACATATAAAAATGTTAGTGGCCATGAAATTGATCATTTTTTTAATAAATTCAGAATAAAACTTCTCTCTAAACAAAATGTTTCTAAGATACAATGAGTTTAATAATAGAAGTATGAATGTTAAAAATGCTAACGCCACAAATAACATGTTAAGTATCATCATATGCGATACGTATATAAATGTTATCAGCCAGAAGTTTATGAAGAGAATGATTGAGATCATCAGATATATGATCCATAGATCGTGTTTATCAATTGTTGTGACTAAAGTTTTTCTCCTAAACAGCTTGTCGACATCTCTATCTGGAATACTATTGGCAAATAATATTATTAGAGAGACTAATCCAAAGAAAGATCCTATTATAAACGCTACAAAATCTATATCTTGATAGACAACGTAATAACTTCCTAATGATATTAAAACGCCTTTTAAATAGATCCCGAGTTCTCCTAATGAATATTTTGTCAACACAGTAGTATATAACAATAGAATTAATGCTCCACCAATTATGAAGACTATAGTTAACAATCCTCTTGTGAAGACAAGATACAGACCTATTAAGAGAGCCGTTATTAATAAAGAAACTCCATAATACAAAGCTTCTTTAACAGATATCATCTTTTTAACAAGAGCCTTAGAGCCTCCGCTGAATGGAGTCTCAGGAGTCAAAAGATCTATTCCTTTCTTATAATCAAAATAATCATTGAAGACGTTAACCGCGAGATGTGATATAAATACTCCTATATATAAAAGAAGAAGTTTGAACAAATCTATGTGTTCAAAAGGATTTCCATTAGATAATGATGCTGAGATAGATGTGTATAGAGATGTAAGAGCTGTCTGAGGTCTAGATAATTTTATAAATCCAAAGATCTTTGAAACAAGATCTTTCCTAATATAACATCATCTCCAGAGTTTATATAAGCCTGAGTCTTCTCAAAAGATCATCAATTTTTCTATATACATCAGGGTCGGGCTCTGTCTTCTCAGGCCATTCTCTACCATAATTCTCTTCTGGAAACTTTATAGTTGCATCAATACCTAGTTTAGATCCTAGGCCTCTAGCTTTTGAGACAAAATCAAGCTCATCAGTAGGCATATCATTTATTACAATCACGTCTCGAGAAGGATCTACATTGACAGCTATTGAATAAAGGATCTGCCCAAGATCATGTGTGTTCACATGTTCATCTACCACAATAATCATCTTAACAAGAGAGAAAAGGCCTAGACCCCATAGACCTGACATCACTTTTTTAGCATGTCCAGGAAATCTTTTTTTGATAGAGACAAACGCTATGCCTCCTGTGAAAAGTCCTTCTGGAGGAAGATTTATATCAATTATCTCTGGAAAAATAAGTTTTATAAATGGAAGAAATATTCTCTCGACAGCCTTCCCGATCCATGTGTCCTCCATATAAGGTCTTCCAACAACTGTGAAATAATACAAAGGATCATCCCTATAATAAAGTCTCTCTAATTTAAACACAGGAACTTTATTAACATAATCATAATAACCTCTGTAATCTCCAAAAGGTCCTTCATCAACAAGCTCATCAAGAGAGATATATCCTCTGAACACGATCTCAGAATTCGCAGGCACTTCAACACCATCTAGATCTATAAGTTCGACCCCTTCACCTTTTAATAATGATGTGAACAAATATTCATCAATTGGATAAGGAGTTGGCATAGCAGCAACAGCCATTGTAGCAGGATCTGTGCCGACAATAATTGCCGCAGGGATCTTTCTAATATTCATTTCTTTAGCATTTTTATAGACATGAGCAGCTCTTTTATGAATAAACCAGTGTATAGCAGCTCTCTCACCATCTATCACTTGAGCTCTGTAGACGCCTAAATTATAAACGTCTTTATAAAGATCTTTAGTCACTAAGATCCCATATGTAATATATCTTCCTCCATCTTTAGGCCATATCTTTGGTATAGGAACCTTATTGAAACCATCTCTCTCAACAATATTTTTAAGAAAATCTGCCTGACTAGTCTTTCGAGGAAGATATCTTCCTGATCTAATAAGATCTATTAATAGACGAGCCTTATCAAAAAATGATTCTGGCGACCTCTCTGGCAGAAGTTTTAAAACTCTCTCGCCAACCTCTTCTAAATCTTTTACATCAAAAATAATTTTAAACACGTCTAAGCCTCTAAATATGTTTGAGATCATTCTCCAACCAGGGAAACCTCTTATATTTCTGAAAACTATCGTAGGTCCTCTAGACAATATAACTCTTCTAGCAAACTCAGGGATCTCTAAGACAGGATCTAGCTCAACATCAACATATCTTATCAAGCCGTTTCTCTCGAGATAACCTACGTAATCCCTCAGATCTTTAAACAATAATCTTCTCCCACAAGGTTTAGATTTAGAAAATATTAATAGTCTCCTCATCAAATAATTCTGGACTTAAAATGTTCGCGAGAAAGAATCTATTGATCATTTTAATAATAATTTTAATCTCCGCGTCAATACTTATGATATATCTTATCAACATCAGCAATGTCTATAATCCTTCATCAAGAGCTGTCACAACTGAGAAAGAGCTTATTAAAATAAAGATTGGTTTGATACCTGTTGTAGATTCTTTCCCAATATTTATAGCTGAGAAAGAAGATCTTTTCAAAAAACATGGTTTAGACGCAGAGATCGTATTGTTCGGCTCTGCAAAAGATCGTGATAACGCCATAATATCAGGAGCTGTAGACGTGGCCATACACGACCCTGTTGGCACATTAATACTTTACTCGAGAAATGTCTCTGTAAAAATCATAGGATTCTTATGTTGTGACATTATGAATGAAAGCAACATAGGCTTTTATCTATTAGCCTCACCAAGTCAGGAGACTGGCAACATAACTTCTGTAGCTGTCTCTCGAAACACTATAATAGAATATGTTGCATGGAAAATGTTAGAGAACATGAATATAGATCCTTCTAAAATAAATTTTATTGATGTGCCTAGTATAACAAATAGATATCAGCTACTGATAGAGGGGAAAATAAGTTTCGCAGTTCTACCAGATCCTTGGGGAACTTTAGCAATTAACAAAGGAGCTAAATTAATAAGTAGATATAAAGATCTTGTTGTTATAATTGCTAGAGAAGAGTATATTAAAAAGCCGTATGGCAGAGACGCTTTGAAAAGACTTGTTGACGTAATCAATGAGGCAATAGATCTTTATACAAAAGATCCTGATAAATATATTGATTATATAAATGAGAAGCTGTCAATACCAAAAGAATTGATAGGAGTCTTCAAAATATCATGGAGTAGACATGTCTCTAAACCCTCTGAACAACTTATCGAAGAAATAAACAGCTGGCTTTTAGAGAGAGGGATCATAAGTAGAAAGATAGATTATAAAGATGTAGTAGAGGATCTGTGGAGATGATTGTTTTAAAAGAAGTGTCTTTTGCATATGAGAAGAAGAATTATATATTAAAAGATTTTTCCATAGAATTTCCTTCAAATAAAATATCTGTGCTTTTAGGACCTAACGGAGTTGGAAAAACAACACTTCTAAAACTTGTCGCAGGCATTCTCAGACCGTTAAAAGGCGATATAAAGATCATGGGGAGAGACCCGAGCTCTATGAGAGGTAAAATAGGTTATGTACCTCAGATCTTAAGTCTTTATCCTTGGATGAGAGTCAGAGAAAATATAGAGCTTCCACTTAAAATTGGTAGAAAAAATATTTCTGAGAGAGACAAGAAGATAGAGGATATAAGCAGAAGACTTGGTATAAAAGATCTTTTGAATAAATATCCGAAAGAAGTGTCCGGCGGAGAAGCACAAAAGATCATGTTGGCAAGAGTATTTGTATCAGACGTAGAGATCTTATTATTAGATGAGCCGTTGTCAATGATAGATATAGATAGTAGAGAAGAGATAATAAATTTCATAAGAGAATTCTCTCACGAGAAGAAACTTACTGTCTTGACAGTAACTCATAACATAGAAGATGCTTTGTCATTAGGAGACTTCATATATATACTTAATCACAGACCTCTTAAATTGATAGATATCTTAGAGAAAGACTTATATGACAAAAAAGATCTTGTCATAAAGATAAGATCTTTGTTAAAAAATTATTAAAAAGATGATCTTTATGAATAAGATATTAAGAGATCTTCTGAATTATGTTATCGTCTTGATCAGTCTAATAGTTATCTGGCATATAATAGCTCTTATATTAAATAAAGCTTATGTGCCTACACCTCTAGATGTTTTAGAGAGAACATATATTGATCTTGTCAATAAAATTTTGATAGATAATACAATGATCTCGTTGTACAGGATCTTTGTGGCGCTAGTTTTTTCCACATCTATAGGTTTCATAGTAGGTGTCATATCTATCTGGGCTAGATATAGATTTGTAAGCGATATATCTAAAACATTAGTATTCATAACGTATCCTATTCCACATGTGACTCTTCTGCCTATACTTTTCTTCTTATTTAATATAGAGCTTAGCAAAATAATTCTTATTGCTATAATAACATTTTATCCGATAGCTCTATCAATAATAGAATGGTCACAGAGATTTCCAAAAGATCTTGCGGATATCATCTCTCTCATGGGCGGCAGAAGAACAGAGCTTATCAGATACGTAATACTTCCATCATCACTTCCAGGAATATTAACAGGACTTAGAATATCTCTTAACACAGCGTATGCAGTGATATTTATTGCTGAAAGTATGGTTGGAAACAATGGAATAGGATATTTGATATACTGGTATTGGCAGAGACTAGATTATACAGGCATGTATTCAGCCATATTATTTCTCAGCATAATAGGAGTATCAACATATCTTATTCTACTAAAACTAGAGAAAAAGATCCTTAGATGGATATATTAATAGATCAAATGAAAATCATGAAAACAGCTTTTCTTCAAAAGATCTTTTTAACTCTTGTTCTTAAGATTTAAAGATAAAATATTTAGTGGCTAGAATATGAGAAGAATATATGTCGCCGTTTCTCGGTAGATGGCGGTTCATTGTCATTCATGTCTGTTAATTTCAGACTCTCCGTCATCTACTTCTCAACGGTCTCCCCGAACCCCCTCACCGCAGAAGCTCACCACCAGTCGCCTAGTGGCTCATCACCCTACGGTTCTCGGAAACTCGGGGTCATCGATAAAAATATAAGCTTCTGAAGTTTATAAACTCAGCCTCTGAACATCAATAAATATGGGTG
>JGI20130J15133_1001656_pt1 | contig 18038 bp, 16 predicted proteins | sample WasSprMetagenome_FD_15133 | JGI IMG/M metagenome (IMG submission 15133) | reverse complement strand
CCCTCTTTTGTCACCCCGGGTCCTCTTTTGTCATCCTGAGCGAAGCGAAGGATCTTCCTGGAGATTCCTCGGGGTTCCCTCGCTTCGCTCAGGACGCCTCGGAATGACGGACAGGAGAAGCGGCTTATGAGCGTTGAAATTCTCATAGTAGATGATGAACCCGATATGCTGACTCTGCTTACCCGTATTTTTTCATCGGATTCAAGCTATCACATTACTGCAACCTCCGATCCACGTGAAGCCCTGGAACTCATATCAAAACATGCCTACCACGTTGTTATTACAGATCTCAAGATGCCGCATGTTGATGGTATGCGGATTTTAGAAGCTGCTAAAGCCAAGGACGAAACCACTGCTGTGATCATTCTTACGGCCTATGGGACGATAGAATCGGCCGTTGAAGCTACCAAAAAAGGTGCCTTTGATTACGTTACCAAACCATTTCGCAAGGATAGAATCCTTCATGTGGTTCAGCAGGCCCTTCGCTGGCATCAGATGACTCGAGAAAATCTTTGCCTCAGACAGGAAGTTCTTGAAAGATCTGGCTATCCAAGCCTGATCGGCAACAGCCCCGCAATAAACCGTGTTCGGGATCAAATAATGAAGGTTGCCGGAACGTCGGCAACGGTTCTCATCACGGGAGAAAGTGGCACCGGGAAAGAGCTTGTGGCNCGAGCCATACATGCTCAAAGCGCCCGTCGTGATAAACCTTTTGTGGCTATAAACTGTAGCGCTATCCCCGAATCTCTCCTTGAAAGTGAGCTTTTTGGCTACGTCAAAGGAGCTTTTACAGGAGCCGTGAAAGACAGGAAAGGTCTTATTGAGGAAGCTCGCGGCGGAACGCTCTTTCTGGATGAAATAGGTGACCTCGCTCCAGCTCTTCAGGTGAAGCTTCTCAGGCTCCTTCAGGAAGGGGAATACAAGCCTGTGGGATCCAACACCATCAAAAAAGCCGATGTGCGTTATATTGCGGCGACCAATAGAGATCTCCAGAAAAAGATAGAAAAAGGGGAATTTCGAGAAGATCTCTTTTACAGACTGAACGTTGTCCATATTCATGTGCCATCGCTTCGGGAGAGAATGGAAGATATTCTCCCCCTTGCTCACCACTTCCTCCGTAAATACGCCGCCATTCACGGAAAGGCTGTTAAAGGCTTTTCTCCAGAAGCCACCTATAGGCTTCTCCATTATCCATGGCCTGGGAATGTTCGGGAGCTTGAAAACACCGTCGAGCGTGGAGTCATTATGGCGTCGGGGGAAATTTTGAAAGTTGGTGATCTTTTCCCTGCCGAGAATCAGAAAAACTCGTCTTCTCCAGCTCTTACGATTGCCAGCGATCCTTCGATTTTCGATATTCCCTTCAAGGAAGCCAAAGAAAAGATACTCGACGAATTTCAGAGTCGCTACATTCTTAGACTTCTGGAAAAACATGGTGGAAATGTTTCTCAGACGGCTCGTGAGTGTGGACTTAAGCGACAGCATATTTACAGGCTTTTGAAGAAGATAAAAGAAAGTTCTTCAGAAAAATAGCACAGGAGATGGCAAATGCTAAAAAGACTGGAAATCGCATTCAAGCCAGGCATTCTCGATGCTGAAGGTGAACGCATTCGTCGAAAAGTTAAAGACTACTTCGGTTGGGACATCCCGGGGGACACTTTACCAGAGTTGTCTCCTGTTCGAGTTATTCACGTGATTACCTTTGATGCCCGCCTAAGCGATGATGAATTTGAAGCTATACGGCGTAACATATTTACAAATCCCGTTACGCAGGTATCAAGCTTTTCGCCTCTTACAAATCCCGCTATCGTCCCCTTTAAGTGGGTGATCTGGGTTGGTTTCAGGCCTGGAGTGCGCGACACAGCAGGCAGTGTGGCTCTGGAAGCCATCGCTTCCTATCTTCGGCGGAATCTCCATCCAGAAGATGCAGCTTATACATCCAGAATTTATGAAATCCGCGCCGGCAACCTCTCCAGAAACCAGGTTGAGACCATCGCCAGAGAACTGCTTGCTAATGAGCTTATTCAACAGTGGCGAATCTTTTCCTGCGATGAGTGGAATCCTCAGGAAGGCATAGGTTTTATAGTGCCCCGAGTATCTCTTCAGGGTAGTGGGGGAGGGCGAGTTGTCACTTTTGCGGTTACATCTGATGAGGTGCTGGCTCGGTTGAGTCGGGAACGTAACCTTGCTCTGCACCCACAGGATATTCCCGTCATAAGGAATTACTTCAACCGGCCTGAAGTGAGAGCTCAGAGGGCGGCTGTGGGCCTTTCCGATCCGACAGACGTGGAACTGGAAGCCATTTCTCAGGCTCGAAGTGATCACTGCAATCACAACACTTTCCGCGGGGTTTTCACCTATCGCGACATGGAAACCGGCGAGACGGTTGTGGTGGACAACCTCTTCAAAACATGTATCGAAGCGCCCACTCTTGAGCTTCAGAAGAAAAACGACTGGGTAATATCGGTTCTATGGGACAATGCCGGAGTGGCGGCTTTTGATGAACAGCATCACTATGTGATCACCGGAGAAACTCACAATAGCCCGTCCAACATGGAAGCTTACGGAGGCGCTCTGACGGGGATTGTTGGCGTCTATCGTGACATTATGGGAACAGGGAAGGGAGCCCGTCTTGTCGGCGGGCTTTACGGTTACTGTGTAGGTCCAAGAGATTATCCCGGTCCTCTTAAGCCCCACCTTCACCCCCGCCGGCTTCTTGATGGCGTTGTTGAAGGTGTGCGGGATGGTGGCAACAAGCATGGAGTTCCCACCATATTCGGAAACCTTCTTTTTCATCCGTCCTATCTGGGAAAATGCCTCGTTTTCGTTGCATCCATCGGCATAATGCCAAAGTCAGTGCCTAATGGTCCCTGTCATGAAAAACGTCCTGAACCTGGGGATCTCATTGTGATGTGTGGAGGAAGAGTAGGGAAGGACGGCATCCACGGCGTTACGGCTTCCAGCGAAGCCTACTCCGAGCATACACCTGTGGGACACGTTCAAATAGGCGATCCCTATACTCAGAAGAAAATGCACGACTTCCTTCTGGAAGCTCGCGATGAGGGGCTGATTTCTTTCATCACCGACAACGGTGGTGGAGGTCTTTCATCGTCCGTAGGCGAATCGGCACGGCTTGCAGGTGGAGCCTTTGTCGAACTCGACAAAGTGCCGCTTAAATACGAAGGGCTGGATCCCTGGGAAATCTGGGTGTCTGAATCGCAGGAGCGAATGACCGTTGGTATCAAGCCCGAGCATCTGGATCGTTTCATGGAGCTTTCCAGAAAACATGAAGTAGAAAGCACTGTGATCGGGCGTTACGAAAATACGGGCAAGCTTCACTTGACCTATGCCGGCAAAACCTGCGCTTATCTCGATTTGAAGTTTTTTGAGGAGGAATTTCCCAAATGGCGCTTTGACGCCGAATGGCTTTCTCCCAAACAGCGAGGATTGTGCGAGCCAGTCATAAAGGAGCCTGGAGACTATGGATCCCTGCTTCGTACGATGCTGGCTCGTCCCAATATGCGATCCCGTGAATGGATCCAGCGCCAGTATGATCATGAAGTGCAAGGAACTTCCGTCATAAAGCCACTTGTCGGCATTCATCGAGATATACCCTCAGATGCTGCCGTGATACGTCCTGTTTTTTCCTCCACGAAAGGGCTGGCCGTAACTCAGGCTCTCCATCCTTTTTACGGGCAGATTGATACTTATCACATGGTTGCCGCTACGATAGACGAAAGCGTGAGACGGCTTTTAGCCGTAGGAGGTAGGCTGGATCGTATAGGAGGAGTTGATAATTTCTGCTGGCCTACAATTTTGTATGATCCTGATGAAAATCCGGACGGACGCTATAAGGCGGCTCAGCTTGTTAGAGCTAACTGGGCTCTGCGGGACTTTTGCCTGGCTTTTGGAATTCCACTCCTTTCCGGAAAAGACAGTATGTATGTGGACGGATTCCTGAAAGGTGCTTTTGGAGAACGACACAAAGTTTCCGGATTGCCCACCATGCAGTTTACCGCTACGACCATTGTGGATGACATTTCTAAGTGCGTAACCCTTGATGCCAAGATGCCGGGAGATGACGTCTACGTTGTGGGAATCACCAAAAATGAACTGGGAGGATCCGAATATTACGATCTTTTCGGATATATAGGGCTGAACGTCCCAAAGGTTGATGTTTCCAGTTTTATGCCGCTTTATAAGGCTCTTGAAGAGGCTATTTCTGAAGGTCTTGTTGCTTCCTGCCATGGAATTTACCGTGGAGGGCTTGCCGTTCACGCCGCTTTTGTCGCAATGGCAGGCTGGCTCGGGATGGAAATTGATCTCAGAAATGTCCCAACGGACGGACTCGAACGAAACGATCACATTCTATTCAGTGAATCAACGGGACGTTTTATCGTTACGGTGTCGCCAGAAAAAAGAGAAAAATTTGAATCCGTTTTTCGAAAACATTGCGGAAGCTGGAGTGAGAAAGCCGTCAGACGAGTGGGCACGGTTCTGGATAAGCCGATTTTCAGATGTATAGGACTTGATGGTTCTGTGCTTTTTGAAGAACCCATCGGCGAGCTCAAGAAAGCCTGGTCTGGTAAGGAAGAAGTAGATTCTCCTGAACTTTACCTTCCTGATCGGAACATGAGCGATCTGAGAAAAATCTTGCCCCAGACTCCTGAGTCACCCCAAGCCCCCTCTTTTGTCATCCCAAGCGTAGGGGTAACCCCCTGTGGTTGCCCATCACTACCATCGGGACGCCTCGGAATGACACTAGGTCATGCATCCCCTGGAGGCGGGGCAACTGTGGGTGCCAAGAAGCCTTTGGCTATCGTGCTTACAGGCTTTGGGTTAAACTGCGATTACGAAACGGCACACGTTCTGGAAATTGCCGGAGCTAAGGCGGTTCGCCTTCACTTGAACGATCTCATAGCCCGACCTGAATGGCTTCGTGAAGCCAAGATTTTCGTTATAGACGGTGGTTTTTCCTGGGGAGATGACCATGGAGCTGGCGTTATCATGGGCTGTCGGCTCAGGTATAATCTCGGTGATGAACTGCTCGAGTTTGCCGACCGAGGAGGGCTCATTCTCGGCATTTGTAATGGCTTCCAGGTATTATCGAATCTCGGGCTTCTCCCGGCTATAGATAGAGCGAAGGATCCCAATGGGCGGCAAAAATCCTTTGCTCGAGAAGTGGCTCTTCTTCCCAACGATTGCGGCCATTTTGTTGATTCCTGGGTATGGCTTCAGGCAGATCCGCTTTCTCCCTGTGTGTTTACTCAGGGATTGAATATCGTTGAATTTCCAGTACGTCACGGTGAAGGCAAATTTTACACTTCTCAGGATGTGCTGAAGTCTCTTATTGAAAATCATCAGGTGGCTTTAAGATACGTCTGCCCTGACGGGAGTCCTGCTCAGGGGAGATATCCTTTCAATCCCAACGGATCTATCTTTGATATTGCAGGAATCTGCGATCCTACGGGACGCATAATGGGTCTGATGCCTCATCCTGAAGCTTTTCATCATTTTACCAATCATCCTAACTGGACACTTTACAAAGAAATGCTACTGCGATCCGGCAAATCCATAGCTGAAATGCCTGAAATGGGTCTGGGAGTTATCTTTTTCAGAAATGCGGTAAAATATTGGGAGTAATCAATGAGTGGCGAAAAAAGGCTAAAGCTTGCGGTCTTCATTTCGGGAAGTGGAACTAATCTGCAGTCTCTTCTAGATAGAAGCGCTGATGGGAGGCTTCTTGGCGATGTCGAAGTGGTTATATCCGATAGGCGGGATGCCTACGGGCTGGAACGAGCTCGCAAACACGGTGTTCCTGCCTATGTTGTTGAATACGGACGATATGTTAAAGAGGCTGGATCCCGCACGGCGGCTTACGAAAAAGCAGAAAAGGAAGTGCTGGAAATTCTTGGAAATTACTCAATAGACTATGTGGTGCTTGCCGGTTTTATGAGGCTCCTTACACCTTACTTTCTGGAGCATTTCAGGATTGAGAATGGCGTTTTTAGAGTCATAAATATCCATCCTGCTTTGCTTCCCGCTTTCCCCGGACAGCACGGCTATGAAGACACTTTTAATTACGGCTGTCGCTGGGGAGGTGTCACGGTGCATTTTGTGGATGAAGGAGAAGATACCGGTCCTGTCATTGCTCAGGCTGTGTATCCGATTTTCCCCGAAGATACCGTGGAAACTGTTCGCAAACGAGGCTTGTCTCTCGAATATGAAGTTTACGCTCAGGTCATAAACTGGCTTGCTAGAGACATGGTGCAAATTCTACCCTCGAACAGAGAAAGACCTAGGGTCGTAATAACGGATCCGCAATACCGTGATGTGCTTAAAAAATGGGTAAATTTTGCATTCTCATCAGCCTGATTCTGTGGGCATTGCAGTGTTAGCTTGATTCGGTGTGAGAATCACCCTGGAGATTTTTTTCATTGAGAATTTCCCAGCGTCTGCGTTCTTCAAAGGTTTGTGCATCAAGCCAGATATTTCCGAGTTTTATTGTGTCAATTCGATCAGTAGAGCGAGTGGGAGTAAGGATAGAAACCATTCGTTGAGGACGATCTACTTGAAGCACAATTCCTAACCCGATGGAAAATCCTCGCGAGTCCTCCAGAGCTACAACTCTTCCGGGGTGGAAAGCAGGTGCCGGGACTACAGCAAATCTGGTCCATTGAAGTTCTAGTGGAGATGCGTCGGAGAAATATCGTCGGAAAGCTGATACTCTATGAGCTCTTCGGGTTGCAAAATCTCGAGGAGTTATAGTAGGTGCGGGAGATAGTTCTATCAGGCTGGTTCTGGCTGAGCGTCTGAGGGGGATTAGAATATGTTCCAGTTCTCGATCTCGGCGTATGGCGAAGACAATTTTGGGTTCCAGGAGGTCTATTTTGCAGAGCTTGAGGATTCCTCCACCCTGTTCCTGTGCCACCAGTCCTGTTGTGTCAAGAACCATCGCCGTAGCGCCGAGTCTATAAGCTTGAGATGTCAGTTTGTGGAGACCGATGACGGTCTGAAGCATGTGACCTCTTGGCGATGTTGATCCAACAAAAACTCTAAAGATTTCCCCATTGGGCAGGTCATCTTTGAAGGTGAAACCGTCCTGGCGTATGGTAAGCTCTTCATTTAAAGGAGTTTCTGCAGGATAGTGATTTTGCTGCACGATCAGGGTCATTGTTGTTGGGGGACCAAGGGTTGCTTGTCCCACATCACCGTCTATGAAGGCAGTTCGTTCGTGATAGGCACAAAGGCGTGAATAAAGGTATCGAGCGAAGGTTGATTTACCAGAGTCTGGAGCTCCTATAACCATCAGAAGCCCCGATAGCTTCTCTATAGCCAAACGTTCCCAGGAAGGGGGTATTTCTATTCGGGAATTCATTTCACCAACTTTGCGCTTTTTTCATGGTGGACAAGCGATTTAAGAATCGCAAGATTTTCCCTGTCCTTCTCAAGAGTTGCATCTTTTGGGGTTTCTATCAATCCTGGGAGATCAGCAAACCGATGATCGTTTACAACCAGGCGAAAAGCTTCAATTCCCAATGCGCCTTTGCCTATGTGTTCATGACGATCCACTCGACTGCCCAGTTCGGTTTTGGAATCGTTGAGATGGATGGCATGGACGTGGCGAAATCCGATAATTTTGTCTATTTCATCCATGGTGGCTTTGTAAGCTTCGGGTGTTCGTATATCATAACCGGCGGCAAATATATGGCATGTGTCGAGACAGATGCCGATACGATCCTTGTTAGAGGTATTCTCCATAAGCCATGCGAGGTGTTCAAAGCGATAGCCTAAACTGGTTCCCTGACCTGCTGTGGTTTCGAGAAGTATCCGAACTCGGAATCCGGAAGTAACATCGAGAGCTTTGTTGATAGCCTGAGCGACTCTTTTTAATCCTTCGGCTTCACCTTTTCCCATGTGTGAACCGGGATGGATTATAAGGTAAGGGATGCCAAGAGCCTCGCAGCGCTCCAGTTCGTTTATAAAGGCGTTGCAGGATTTTTGCCATAGGACGTCATCCGGCGCTGCAAGGTTTATCAAGTATGAAGCGTGAGCCAGAACAGGATAAATCCCGCTTTTTGCAGCTTTTTCTTTGAAGAGGCGTATTTCTTCTTCGGAGAGCGCTTTTGTCTTCCAGGAACGGCTTGATTCGACGAAAAGTTGCAATGCTTCGCATCCTACTGCAAGGGCGCGGTCTAAAGCTTTATGAAGTCCGCCTGCAATAGATTCATGAGCACCCAGTCTCATCGTTTTCTCCTGTAGCAGATGATTCGTTATTTTCTCCTGCCAGATATGCGAAGTTGTGACAAGCTGAAATTGGATGTGCTCGAAAAAGTTGTAGGGACACACGGCCGTGTCCCCTACAGATAACACTTGCACCGTTATTGTTCCAGAGCATACTATTTGCAAACCGGATGAAAATTTTTCTGTCAGGAGAAAGGGATTTAATGAAAAGGCTCAGGGTTTGTGAGATATTTGCCAGCATTCAGGGAGAATCTAGCTATGCAGGATTTCCCTGTGTTTTTGTGCGGCTTTCGGGATGCAATCTCAATTGCCGCTACTGCGATACTGTTTATGCTCGTGAAGAGGGAGTGGAAATGACGCTTCAGGAGGTGCTTGATAAGGTGTTTTCACTCATCTCGCCACCATCTACCTCGCTGCAACAAAAGGGAAGGACTAGTGTTAGTGAATCTGTCCCAGAAAGAAGGGAATGGGGTGAACGTGGGGTTTGCCGAGGATATTGGCTAGTTGAAATAACAGGAGGAGAACCTTTGCTTCAGGAAGGAACTCCGTTGCTGGTAGAAGAAATACTCAGCCGAGGCTATAAAGTTCTTGTGGAAACTAACGGTAGTCTCAATATCGATCTTGTTAGCAAAGAAGCTGTGCGAATTGTTGATTTCAAATGCCCTTCCAGCGGTATGGTTGATAGAAACAATTACGACAACATTATGCGGCTTAGGCCAAATCACGATGAGGTAAAATTTGTGATTGGTGATCAGGAAGACTACCGTTTCGCAAAGAGGTTAAGAGAAGAAATTCTGGAAAGTGGCTGGCAGGGGGTTATAAATTTTTCGCCAGTATTTGGTGAGCTGGATCCGGCAGAGCTTGCAAGCTGGATCTTGAGAGATAGACTTGATGTGCGTCTTAATCTTCAACTTCACAAGTATATCTGGAAAAATGTCGAGAGAGGGGTGTAAGTTATGGCGGAGAAAAAAGCTGTTGTTTTGCTTTCCGGCGGTATTGACTCTTCGACCGCTCTTGCGGTTGCAAAGGCTGAAGGTTATGAGCTGTATGCATTGACCTTTCGTTATCATCAGCGCCATGCAGTTGAAATTGAGTCGGCTAAAGCTGTGGCAAAATATCTGGGCGTTAAGGAACATCTTATTCTCGATCTTCCACTTCATCTTATTGGAGGGTCGGCTTTAGTGGATAGGTCTATTTCAGTGCCGAAAGGACGGTCTCTGGATGAGATTTCTTCGGATATTCCGATAACGTATGTGCCTGCCAGAAATACGATTTTTCTTTCCTTTGCTCTGGCCTGGGCAGAAGTGCTTGGAACCGGTGATATTTTCATTGGAGCAAATATACTGGATTATTCAGGTTACCCCGATTGCCGCCCTGAATACATTGAGGCATTTGAACGAATGGCAAATCTCGGGACCAAAGTTGGAGTTGAAGGAAAGATCAAATTTCAGATCCATACACCTCTTATAAAGCTCACAAAAGCGGAAATCATCCGCAAAGGATTAGAACTCGGGATGGATTATCGTCTTACCACTTCTTGCTACGATCCGGATGAGAAAGGAAGAGCCTGCGGAAGATGCGATAGCTGCCTTTTGAGGAAAAAAGGTTTTGCAGAAGCTGGAGTTGATGATCCAACGGAGTATAAAAATTGAAAGACCGAGGAATCTGGGAGACTCCTCGGTCTGATTGCAAAAATGCTAATTGTTAGAAATCCTCATCCAGCGGGATGACAGATTCCGGGCTTACTTCTTTGCCTTTAGTTTCTGCCGGCGGCTTTAGGTCAGCTTTTTTAGGAGCAGGGGTTGTTTTGGAAATGGGAGCTATTTTTTTGATGCTTGCCAGAGCCTTTGTAGTCCTGCTCTGCTGTTGCTGCTGGAGTTCCATTGAACCTTTTGCACCTACAATAAGGAGTAGTTGAGCAACATAGTCTCGCATCTGGAAAGCTTGAGCGTTTAGTTCTTCGGCAGCAGCGGCCGCTTCTTCTGCCGTAGCAGCATTTTTCTGAACCACTTTATCCAGTTCGGAAACTGCTTTGTTGATTTGATCAATTCCTTCAGCTTGTTCTCTGGATGCTGCCGAAACTTCAGCTATTAGTTCTCCCACTTTAGCCGTTGAATTTTTAACTTCAGCAAAGGCCTGAACTGCCTTTTCAACAACTTGAACGCCTTCCCGAACGCGATTGGTTGTATGTTCGATGAGATTGGCGGTGTTTTTTGCTGCTTCTGCGGCTCTCATGGCAAGAGATCTTACTTCATCGGCCACAACGGCAAATCCTGCACCTGCTTCACCGGCTCTTGCCGCTTCTACAGCAGCATTGAGAGCCAGTAGGTTGGTCTGGAAGGCGATTTCATCTATTGTTTTGATGATCTTTTGAGTTTCATCGTTTGCTTTAGCAATTTCGTTCATGGAATGAGAGATCTGGGACATGGCGTTGTGGGCGATTTCTACCGCCTGGACTGTGTGTTGCATAAGAGATGCAGATTGATCGGCATTGGCGGCGTTCTGACGGGTCATGGAAGCCAGCTCTTCGAGAGCCGATGATGTTTCCTCAATGGACGCTGCCTGCTCGGATGCACCTTCAGCAAGTCCCTGACTCGACGCCGATACCTCTTCAGCCGCTGTGGCTACCTGATCAGCACCATCCATTAAGCCTTTAGATATACGAAAAATCGGGGCGGTTATGGACCTTGCGACGAAGTAAATTCCTGTTATGCCGATTATCAAAAAGATGACAGCCACCAGGACGGTAGAGTTTCTGATAGTCGTGGCTGTTTTCATAAATTCAGAGACGCTCTGAGCTGTTCCGATACTCCATCCGTTGATACCTACAGGCGTAACAGCGGCTATTTTTTCAGCTCCTTTGAAAACATATTTTACCAAACCTTCCTGACCACTTGTCATTTTATTGCCAAGTTCTTCTAGGCCTTGTGTCTGCTTTGCATTCAATTTCATAATTAGGCTTTTGTCGGGATGAGCAATTACAATGCCGTTTTGGTCCACCATGAAAGAGTAGCTTGTTTCCGATGCTTTGAACTTGGTTACCAGGTTAATAAGGGAATCTGTTTTTAATGCACCCGCCAGCACTCCAACAACTTTTCCCTCGTCGTTTACCATGGGAACGGCAAGAGGAAGCACAGGTTCCTGTGTCTTTTTGGAGACTATCATGTTTTCGATGACGGGTGTTCCCTGCATTGCTTTTTTCCAGTATTCTCTATCGGATACATTGATGTTTTTGTATCCGCCTCCGGTGCTGTCTGATACTATGTTTCCTGAGGTGTCGACTACGAACAGCACTTCGTAAGCATCGCCGAGTTTTTTATTAAGTTCTTTGAGTAAATCTGGTGCCTTGGTGAGGCTTTCTGAATCACCTTGGGCAGCCTTTATGGCAATGGGATTTAGAGAAAAACTCTGGAGCGTGTTGAGATTGGCTGTCATAAGCTCTTTTACAGCAAGAGCTGTAAGTCGGCTGACATTCATAGCATTCGCTTCTGCTGTTTTTGTTGATTCTGTTTTGGCTTTCAAATAAACGGTTGAGCCTAAGACTATCAAAGGTAAAACAATAGCTGCAATGCCGATTACTAAAAATTTTTGCCTGAGAGACATTTTCGTTACTCCTCCATACAGCTTTGGAATTTCTTCCTTTTCGGGAAGCATTGCAAACGCAAAAATTTTTAATGGCTAGATTACTATTTTGCAAGCTTATTTTTGGACGGGCGTTTCATTTCGGAGAATAATTTTAGACATTACTAAACTTGCAGTAAGCGATATTTTGTGCTGTCTTCTGATTTTAAAGAATCAATCTCACTATAAGGATGCTATCGTAGACAAACTGTGTCATAATCACATTCACAGGATCATTCATTGTAGGGGCGACGTCACGTTTCAGCGGGTCTCTCTCCTATACGGCACCCCGAAAGAAGCGCTGGGATTCCTCGGCACGTCGGGCCTTGGAATGACAGAAAGGGCTGTCACCTCATGGGGATGCCTCCACTACATAAACGCACATCGAATTGCGACACAGTTTCAGAGGAAAGGGGCACAGGAATGTCGTGCCCCTATTGGGTTTTTTCTTTTAGGCAGAGGGGGGAATGGATACCACCTTGTTTCTGCCACTATTCTTGGCAGCATATAAAGCTTTATCGGCTCGTTCAAAAACGTCGGATGGCCCTTCGTCTGTGGATTCTACCTGAGCCACTCCAGCACTTATGGTAATGGAAATTTCTTGTCCCTTTAAAACAAACTTGGTTTCTTCAATAAGCCGGCGAAGTTTTTCAGCCGCTTCCACGGCTCCGCTGATTTGAGTTCCGGTAAATATTATGACGAATTCTTCTCCACCGTATCTGGCAAGAAGATCGGCTTTTCTAAGAAATGTTTTCATAATTTTGGAAACTTCTTTAAGAATAAGATCACCTGCTTTGTGTCCATAGGTATCGTTTATGTTTTTGAAATGATCCAGATCGAATATGGCAATAGAAAACACATGACCGTAGCGCTTAAAACGTTCCCACTCCTCGGCTATTCTTATCTCATAACCTCTCCTGTTGGTAATACCTGTAAGAGGATCCCTCAATACTTCCTCTGCAAGTCGTTGCTCTCGAGATTGAGCAAGTTTAATCTGATCGTTTATTGAACTCAATTCCTGTTGTAGCTTTTGAATGCGTTCTTCAAGCTCTTTACTGTATTCTTCTTCTTGCTTTTTCTTTTTTTCCAGGACCTGTTTTATGTAGGAAAGCTTCGTTATGACCATCTTGCGCAGGTCTTCCAGGCTCGATGATGTTTTTACAAACTGCCGAAGGTCATTTATCTGCCCATCCAGGTGATAATTAAATTTAGTCGTTAATTCCTGAGAACTATGAACATGGTCGAGAGATGCCAGGATGTTTTTTTCAATTTCTACCAGGTTTTGTCCCAGTTCAGAAATAAATTCGTTCAGTTCTTTCTGCTCCTGATTTATGTGCAGGATGAGGGTTCTTAGAAATTCTGCAAAAGTTGCGTTCCATGAAACAAGATCCCGAACATGGTCGATTTTATAGAAAGCGTCACGTATAGCAACCCACTTTTCCTTGATAGCTTCAGGTATTAAAGAATTTATCGAGTTTATAATTTCGGACATAATGGCTTTAAGTTCTTCGAGATTGCTGTGGGAATCTCTGTGAAGAAATCCGAAGAGTTTTTTTGCTCCCTTTTTCTCTCCTGTTGACTCTAGCCCATATTGCAAAACCGCTTCCTTGAAGGTGTTGAAAGCTTCATCGATCTGGTCAAGTGATGCTCCGTTTTGAAGCGTTTCTTTGAATGTCTCGAATTTTTTTGAAATTTTTGAAGAAGATGGCAAGTGCAAGAAAGGAGAGAGCGTTACCAAAGCGGATTTGAGAAGTTCAATCGTTTTTTGTTGTTCTTCTTCGAGTTCCTGAACAAGCCTTATATGGCTGGATCTTACGGATGGTACCTGGTTCGAATCATTGACTTTTGGTAAATCTGACACCAGCGAAGGATCGCTTTCCAGCATATAAGCTACGCTTTCGATGGTTATCGGCTCTCCCCGTGATTCCAGCCGCCGAACCAATTCAACAATTCCTTGAGAAAGTTTCTCCACCCATGGAAGCGGTTTTGACATGGCTACTTACCTTCTCCTTCTAGAAGCCAGTTTTTTTGTTTTTCGAACTCCTTCCTGAGATGATGAAGAACTATTGACAGGTTTTGGTTCAAACTTTTGACAGGCAATACCTGAGGCACTGAAAACCTCTTCGCAGGGGTAGTTTTTAGAGCGTATCGACCAGGCTCGGCAGAAATAAGGCGTTGTGGGATTCCAGGTGATCCCCAGGTGCTTGCAGGCGAGACAGTGGATTTTTTTCTCTTTTCTGATAGCCATTTTTCCTACCTCCTTAGCGGGCTATTCCCTTATCTTCTGCCGTCCGGTGGGCTTCGATTGGGAAGATGCCCGATGTAAATTTCAGCAAAAGGCATTCCACCTTTTTCAAATTTATTTTAAAGTTTTTTCCCGCACAGTCGATAGTAAGTTTGAGAGGTGAAGAAAATGATCATAACTGATTATCGTGTCAAGAGTGTTCTTCGCACTTACACGAAGCAACTTCAAAGATCGAAGTTGCCATCTGATATTCTGCCGAAAACTGAAGGGGAAAGTGCACATCTTGGAACTGAGAAGGTAGTTATCTCCGAAGAAGCTCGACAGAGGTTTCTTAGAGAACAACTGGCAAGGCAGGCTTTATCTAAGTTAGAGCAAGAAAAAAACTTGAACGAAGATAAGGAAAGTGAAACAATAGAAAAGGATGAATCATCAACTGAATTAGGCGGCAAAGCAGGTGAAAAACCTCAGAACATAAGCCAAGGAAGAGGTTAAAAAAATGGACATTAAAAAAGTTCAGCATGCTCAGGTTTACTACAATAATAACGTGTCCAACGTTAAGACTTCTGGAGCACAGCAGAGCGCTCAGGAAGTGACAAGAGTTGATCGGTTGCAGGATGCTACCAAGACTCAGCAAAAGCCTGTCCAGCAGGAGCCTAAAACTGATAAGGTAGAATTTTCATCCCAGGCTCTTGCAGCTTATGAACGGGCTCGAGCACAGAAGATTGAAAACCTCCAGAGAAGCATTCAGGAGGGTTCTTACAAGATAAATCCTTCTGATATTGCAAACAAAATGCTGGATGAAACTTGGTAGATCTTAGGGCGGTTGACGAACCGCCCTGACAACCTGGCAAAATAACATAACGGCTTCACCATGGTCTTTAACGGAAATGTTTGGAGGTTTTTTTGATTTTTAGAAGTCCAGGGCTATGGTGACAGTACATGTGAGGTGTGTCCACACCTCGGGTTATGAAAAATTCTTCTATCATGTCAAAAAGCACAGGACGATCAGGCCAGGTAAAAAGCTTTTCCCGCCTTAAAAGATCCTGCCAGTAATTTTCAGCTTCAGGAAATTTTCCGAATATTTCTTTTTTTGCGTCGTCACAGAAAAACATGGCGCATGTTATNGGTCTTACCGTCCAGAGACATCCGCTACTACCAAGATATACGCAGNGATCCGATGGCTTAACTTTCNTTAGTTTGTCTAAAATAACCGGAAAGTCACGTTCTCCGCCGAAAAGATAGTTAATAACTTCATCGGCGAAGAACACAATAATGCTTTCGTAACTACAACATGCGCTTCTGTGTGTATCAAAACAGGCCTTCTGGCAGTAAAGAGAAAAGTATTTATCCGTAAATTGCTGAAGTTCTCTTCGGAATTCCATGTATTGGCTAGCCATGTCTCTGAGGAACAACTTGTCCTTTTCGGTTAGATTCTGAAAGGCTTCAAAGGCAATGCTTATCGATTCATATTGCATCCGATGGTATGGGCTCATGTCTATCATGTGGCTTCCTTTGCTCTGTCAAACAATACTTCTTGCGTTCTTTGCCGCATCTGTGAAAAATTGTCTGGGTGTTTTGTGGAAAACGCTTTGCCAGGAGGTAACTATGGCGGTTAGTCCTCAGGATGTTATCGTTGTTTGGGTAACTGTGGGAAAAAGTGATGAAGCCGTTAAAATCGCTAGAACCATTGTGGAAGAAAAGCTGGCTGCTTGCGTCAATATCGTGCCAGCCATTAGATCTGTTTACTTCTGGAAGGGAGAAGTTTGCGACGATCAGGAAAGTCTTTTGATGATCAAGACGAAAGCAGAACTCTTTGATCGTCTTCGAGCAAGGATTGTGGAACTTCACAGCTATGAAGTGCCGGAAATTATCGCCGTAAGACTTAGCGACGGCCATCAACCATACCTTTCCTGGGTTGAAGAAACGACAATCTCAGCCACATAGACGCTAGTGTTAAACTTTTTTTGACCTGATTTACAGATCTAGTATGTGCTTCAAGTTGGGCTATGTCGTCAACGCAGGATCTGTAAATAGAGCAATCCAGCTGCCGTGGAGTCTTACCGCATCTCGGTGGTAAGTCTAAGTTCGTAAACCACATCTTCGACGATGGGATTTGCGAATTGGCTACCGAAGAAGATGGCCAGACCAGACGCCGAATAGACATCCGACTAGAGGTTCTCTTGCCTCGTTCCTGTCTCACTCGTAAATCTCCTCCACCACCTCTGCACCGATTTGACTGAGTGTTTCCTTAACCTTGGATTCCAGCGTTTCTGGCTTAATGCCACCGGACTCTGACCTCGCCTGGACTAATACTTCCACCTCCAGCTCCGCTTTCTCGCTTTGCAGTGGCAAAATCACACCTCGGACAAAATCCGAGAACTTGTCCCAGGGCACTTTGACCCGAAGCATCAGATGACGCACGCCAGTTTTCGGTGATGGAGCAGCAGAAGTCGGCGCCTTTACCCCCGGCTTGGAAGGAGCTGCAGGAACAGCTTCCCGCACCTGTGGCAAAGGTTCGGCTACAGAGGGAGCTTGCTGCACCAGTTCCTTTCGGATCAGTTGCGCATTGGCCGAGCGTATTTCAGCAGGCGGCGCCACTTTAAAGTACACTTTATCGCCGATCTTTACAGCAAACATACCGTCACGCACACCCTGGCTTATTGCTTGCTCAATAACCGCCAGATTCTGAACCATGGGCAACTGTGGATAGCGCAAAAAGGCCTCGGAGATCTCAGAGATCGGCTTTTCCTGCTCGTCCTCCCGCAGGGCTTTTCTGAGCAGGTTGGACGGCGAAATGCGCTCCAGCAAAACTTCCTGGCTCTTCAGGTATTCCAGCACTCGCTTGGCAAGAGAGCCTCTCTCGCCAACAGTGGGCAACCCCAGATCGAACCACTCCACACCGCTTTCGCCAGGCTTTGCCAGATGCCGATACACAGAAAGCAAGCTAAAAGGTATTCCTCCTTCTAGGTTCTTGATTTTGCTTTCGAGAGTCTTCTTGTTTTCATCCGACAGGTGACGCTTGAGCGTCTTGTCGTCGCTGATGGCGCGCAGAGCAAGAAGCCGCTTGATCTGTTGACGTGCCGAAGCAAACTCACCACCGTCAGGGGCAAGCACCAGCAAGGTGTTCTGGTACGTGCGAAAGGTGGTCCCGCATTTTTTCAACAGCTCATCACAAACGCACCGCTTGTGCCGCTCTGCTTTGAATACTCGGGTGCAAGGATCGCTAACTTCAGCTCCTTCGTATCCGGCACGTCCTGGGAGGTTTTAGGCCAGAGCGTCACCCGCAACTCCTTGCCGGCAAGCTGCTCCAGCCGGGACTGGATTTCTTTCATGATGAGATCGTCCTTTACCGCCTCTTCTTTCTCTATGATGACGCGATTGAGGTTGGGCTGACTGGAGAAAGCGTAAAAGCCTCCTTCCACGTGTAGATACCAGAGCTCTTCCTCGAGCCGCCGGAGCGCATCTCCGACCAGCGCCGAAGGAATACCCTCCTGCAACAAGGCCAGGCGCAAACGCTGAATACCCAGTCCCTTTCTCTCACTCCCGCTGAACGAACCGAAAAAGATAGCGGTTGCTAGTCCGGTGGCAATTCCAAAGCGGGCATATTCGGAACCCAGCTCGCGATCTATTTTTTGGGCTTTGGCGTTGCCGTCGGCGATGTCCGCAGCGATGACGCCCTCATATTCGTTGCCGATATGTTTGAGCAGTTCACGCCGGATTGCCGGGTTAGCCAGGTTCAGATGCGCCGGATGAATGAGTGGCGCAGAATGCTTACGACGATAGAGATCCGCCACTACCTCTGCCAGAAACCGCAGCACTCCCCGCGTGCGTTGAAAGGTGGGATAAGTGCTCCAGCGTTCAAAGAGCAGGTCAATCAGCTCCGGGTGGAACGGATACGCCTTTCGTAGCTTGTCGCGATAGGCCGGCTCGC
>JGI20130J15133_1001643_pt1 | contig 18166 bp, 20 predicted proteins | sample WasSprMetagenome_FD_15133 | JGI IMG/M metagenome (IMG submission 15133) | reverse complement strand
GCGAAGACGGCTTCTTCCTCCCCCCAGACCAGCGTGCTCATCGGGCCCATCTCCACCTTCAGGCCGTGTTCCCGCAGGATGCGCACGGCTTCCCGAATCGTCGGCCCGATGGAAGACTGGCGCAAGGGATAGAGGCTGACCTGAGCCGAAATCTGTGCCATTCTTTCCTCCTAACGGCGCCCCCGGCGGCGCCAGCGGTAGCGGCGACCCCCTCCAATGGAACGGGGCGAGGCACCGGCCGTGGCGAGTTTGGTTCGCCGCTGCTCCCGTTTCTCCAACAGCGCGGCCACCACCCGGGGGACGACCTCCCGCCCCACGAAGGCCAGGGCCGCCCCCAGCACGGGCAGGACGCCTGCCGCAGGCCGGGATGGCGTGGGCGTCCGGGAGGGGGCCAGCGCTGGGACGGGTTCCGTCACCTCCTCCACGGCAAGAATCGCCCCGTTCGGGCAGGCCTCCAGACACGCCTGGCACTCCCGGCAAAGGGACGCATCAATCGTCGCCACACCGTCCACCAGCCGGATTGCGCCGGTCGGACAGACCTCCAGGCAGCGACCGCAACCCGTACACCGCTTCTCATCCACCTGCATCATCAGAGCCATCACCTCCTCGCTGCAATCCGTTCCCACACCTCCGCCAGCGCTCGGGAGACGGGACCGTCCGTGTGCTCGGTCACCGTCCGGCCCTGCACCATCGCTTCCGTCACCACCACATCGTAGGGAATGCTCCCCACCACGGGCACCCCGCGCCGGGCACAGAAGGCGCGAATTTCATCAGCACGGCCGGGATTCAGGTCCGCCTTGTTGAGCACCACCTGCGCCGGAATGCCGAAGTGGTCCGTGGTCGCCAGGATGCGCTCCAGATCGTGGACGCCGGAGACGGTGGGCTCCGCGACCAGCAGGGCCAGGTCCGCCCCCGCACTGGCGGAGATGACCGGACAGCCGATCCCCGGTGGCCCGTCCACCAGCACCAGGTCCGCACCGGTATCCAGTGCCCACAGACGGGCCTGCTGCTTGACCAGGGTCACCAGTTTGCCAGAGTTCTCCTGTCCGGGGAACAGGCGGGCATGAAACAGGGGGCCGAAGCGGGTCCGGGAACGGTACCAGCGCCCGGACTCCCGCTCCTCCATCCGAATCGCCTCCCCCGGACACCGGTAGAAGCAGGCCGCACATCCCTCGCAGGCCAGCGGGTCCACCCGATAACGGGCATCGGGAAGGGAATGGACGGCGTCAAACCGGCAGGCCGCCTTGCAGACGCCGCAGCCGATGCATTTCTCCAGGTCTATGACGGCGACCTTACCGCCCGTGAACGGGTGCTCCTCCTGGCGTTCGGGAGAGAGCACCAGTTCCAGGTTGGCCGCGTCCACATCGGCATCGGCCAGGACGACGGAGAGTTCGCGGGAGGCCAGGTGGGCCAGTGCCGCCGCGACCGTCGTCTTGCCGGTGCCCCCTTTGCCGCTCAGGATGACCAGTTGCTTCAAGTTTTACCTCCGCAGTGTCGCCACCAGCCGGCGCGGGAAGAGGAGCAGGTCCAGCGCGGCCAGGATGTCCGGAACGACCACGTCGGCGGCCTGCAGACAGGAAAGGGCCAGCCCCTCCGGCCCCAGCACAGCGATCCCCAGCGCGGCTCGCTCCAGCATCCGGGCATCGTTGGCCCCGTTGCCGACGGCCACCACCCGGTCGGCGCCCAGGCCCTCTACCAGCGCCGCCTTCTGCTCCGCCTCGTCCCCCGGCCCCAGGCGGTGCGGGATGACCCCCAGGTCCTCCGCCACCGCCGTCAGCGTCCCCTGCGTGTCCGCGCTGACCAGGTGGACGGTGAGCAGAGGGCGCAGGCGGGCCACGCGCTCCCGAACGCCGGACAGAAGGGCCCCGTCCAGCGCCACCGTCCCGTTCAGGTCCAGGACCAGATGCTCCAGGCGCAGGTGGTCATCGGGTGGGATGATGATTTCCAGCAAGGGGCCCCCCTCTCCGGACCCGCGCCGCCACCTCCTCCCACAGGGCGCGGAACCGCTCCCGGTACTCCGGCTGCGCCGCCACCAGCGGCTTCCCTTCTGAGTACGCCTCGGCGATGCGTCGGTCGTGCGGGATGCGCAGGAGAACCGGGATGCCCTCGGCGGCGCAATACGCCTCCACCCTCCGGTCGCCCACGCCGTCCCGGTTGATGACCACGCCGACGGGCAATCCCAGCCCGTCCCGGGCGACCTCCACTGCCAGTTGCAGGTCGTGCAGGCCGAAGGGGGTGGGCTCGGTGACCAGAAGGACAAAGTCCGCTCCCCGCATCGTCTCTACCACCGGGCAGGAAGTCCCCGGCGGCGCGTCCAGAATGACCGGGCGGTCACGGGCGTCCGGCGGTATGGCCCATCCTTTCAGTTGACGGATGACCGGGACGGCCATCGCCTCGCCCACGTTCAGCGTCCCCTGAGCGAACTCCACGGGCCCGGCCCACCCCCTCTCAAGGACGCCCATCGGGCTCAGGACCTCCCTGATTGCCCCGGTCGGACATTGGAACGCGCAACTCCCGCACCCGTGACACAGTTCCGGGAAAACCAGGACTTTCTGGCCCACGACGGCGACGGCATGGTACTGGCAGACCTCCGCGCAGCGGCCGCAACCGCTGCACCTTGCCGGGTCCACCTCCGGGACCGGGCGTCCCACCTCTCGCCGCTCCGCCAGGACCGGGTTCAGGAAAAGCGCGGCGTTGGGTTCCTCCACGTCGCAGTCCACCAGAAGCGGGCGCCGGTCGGAAAGACTGAGGGCCAGGCTGACCGCGACCGTCGTCTTGCCGGTGCCCCCCTTGCCGCTGGCGATGGCAACGATCATCGCAATGCCTCCAGTTCCCGCAACATAGCGGTCAACTCCTCGGCCCGGACGTATCCTACGACGGTGATTTCCTGCCGGGTGACACCCTCCACCTTCGCCACCGCGTCACGGATGGCGAGGACCAGAGGAACTGCGATGGGACAGATGGGCGAGGAAGGGCGGAAGGTGTAGCGGACCGTCCCCTCCTCGTCCACCGTCAGGTCCTCCACCAGCCGCATGCGGATGACATCCGCTCCCGTCTCGGGGTCCACGACGGTGGAGAGGCGGGAGAGGATTTCCTGGCGCAGGGCTTCCGGGTCGGTCATGGCTCCCGGACCAGCGGGGTGCCGCACCGGGGGCAAGTCTTCTGGAGGCAGGGCTGTCCCGCGATGTGCGGCTCCCGGTATCCGCAGTTCGGGCAGACACAGTACCCGCCCGGTCCGGCGGCGAAAGGACCTCCCATCCGGCCCGGCCCCCGGCCGCGACCGGCGCCTCCTCCTGGTCCTCCCGGGCCGCCTCCCTGTCCTCTTCTATACTGACCCATTTTTCACCTCCTGGCGCTGATGGGAATCGGCTCTCTCCGGCGCTGTTGCGCCCGGCGTCCACGGTACGGACGCCCCAATCCCTATTTCGCTTCCAGCCTCTGCAATCGCTCCATCACTTCCCGCAGTCGCCGCTGGAGCATCTCCACTTCCTGGCGCAGGCGGGCGATTTCCTCCTCGCGGGCTGCCGGCGCGGGGTTCTCACCCCAGCCTGGGCCGGCACCGGCGTGCGCAGGGGCGGTGGCTCCGCCCGCAAGGGGTAGGCGTCCCTCCCGGAAGGCCTCCAGAGCCTCCCGGACCGTCCCGCCCGCAAAGTGGTAGATGGGCACACCGGCGGCTTCCAGCACCCGGAAGGCATTGGGCCCCGCATTGCCGGTGATGACGGCTTGGGCGCCCTTCTGAACCACGAGCTGAGCTCCTTGGATCCCCGCCCCACCGGCGGCGGTGAGGGCCGGGTTCTCCACGGCCTCCACCTCCTCCGTTTCCGTGTCCACGAAGACGTACATCGGGCAGCGCCCGAAATTGGGGTGAACATCCGCATCCGGGCCTGGTCCGCTGGCGGTGATGACAATCCGCATTGTTGCATTCCTCCCTTTTAGTGATATAATTGGTGCCGGATGGGGACCGCGAGGGTCCCCATCCGGTCGGTGGCCGGGGCGGGTGGCAGGTTCGGGGCCGTCACCCGCCCTGGTGCTTTACCGGTCGGGCTCCCCGGCCGCCTTCTCCAGGTCGGCCAGGCGCTGGCTGACCGCTTCCAGCTGCTTCTTGAGCCAATCCGCCTCTTCCCGCAGCATCTCTATCTCTTCCTCGCGGGTGAGTGGAGCAGGCGGCCACCACCAGGCCGGAGGGTAGCCCCAGCGGGCCCAGCGGGGCAGGCCGGTGGCGTAGTACCAGTGGCGCCAACCGCGGCCCCACCAGCCGCAGGGCCATCGCCAGCTCCACCACCAACCTCGGCCCCAGAAGCGGCGCCCTGGACCCGGATTGGCATATCCGGGCACGTCGTAGCCGGCGCAATAACCGGCTGCCCGACCGGTCATCGGGCCCATGCCCATCGGTCCGGTCCGATCTCCTGCTGGCATCTCGTTCACCTCCTTTCTTTTTAGTTTTTTATTGTGGCGGCTTCGCTGCCACAAACGTCATACCTCCACGCCGAACACCGTCCGCATCAGGATGCCGATGCCGAAACTGATTGCTGCCACCGCCAGGCTCAGCCCGGCCATCTCCAGAAACCGCTGCCGAAACGGAAGGTCGCGAGCTACGGAGATGTAGTAATTGAAGAAGGCAATTATGAGAACCGCTACGACCAGCGTTGATGCCAGGCAGAGGATGTAGTTTTTAAAGACCAGGTAGGGGAAGATTAGGGACAGGACCGTGAAGATGTAGGCTAAGCCGGTGTAAAATGCAGCCCGAGTTGGCTCCCGTTCACCACCCTCAGCGCGGGTGGAGAGATACTCGGAGGCGGCCATGGACAGGGCAGCGGCAATGCCGGTGATAGCACCGGTCATTGCGATTAGGCGGGTGTTCTGCAAGGCGAAAGTCAGCCCCGCTAATGCGCCCGTAAGCTCCACTAAAGCATCGTTCAAACCCAGGACGATGGAGCCGGTGTACCGCAATCGCTCCTCGTCCAACATAGCCAACAGAGCCTCCTCATGCTTTTTCTCATCCTGCGCGATGGCTCCGATATCCGGTACAATGCCCTCCAACCGGGCGTAGTTGTCCTGCGCACCCTTTTCTCCCCGCTCCATCAGTTTGACTGCGAAGGTGATGCCCAGAATCCGCCCGACAAAGGTGTAGAACCAGACCTGGAGCCAATCGGGGCTTACCTTTTGCCCGGTGAGGCTTTCCCAGTAGCGTGAGTGGCGCAGTTCGTCCGTGGCAATGCGCTCCAGGATAGCCCGGTTCTCCGGTGACCGGACTGTCCGTGCCAGCCGGGCGTAAATGTGGTGCTCGGTCAGTTCATCCCGCTGATAGGCCAGAAAAATGCTCTGGTCCTTAGAAGGCGTCGGTTTTTCCATAGGCTTTACCCCTGCCAATAATTCCGACGTAGTTCTGGGCTAATCTCGGCGAGTTGCCTCTCAGTGCAGCCATTCCGGATGGTCCTCCAATTTGCCTTCCAGGTAGGCTTGCACCGCATCGTCAATCCGGGCGATGTCGGTGATGATGGGGCGGATGCCGGCCTGCCGCAGGCTCTCGTAGGCCCCGGCGCCCATACCTCGCGCTAAAAGCACGTCACAATCGGCAATAGCTTCAATCATTCGGGCATGGCGGCTCTGTGCGGCAGGGTCAAACCCATGGCCGCGTGGGTCGGCACCGTGCCCATGGTGATGCTCTCCGGCAAAGTGGGCATGTCCCATCTTCTCCCGGATTTCCCGGCCGATTATTTGGCCTTCCTCCACCGTGATGACCACGTAGAATAGAGCACGACCAAAATGCTGGCTTATGGTCACGCCGTCGTCGGATACGGCTGCGATTTTCATGTTCCCTCCTCCATTGGATGTTCCTTCACGTGTTGATAGTAAGCCTGGAGGAAATCCTCAACCATCCGGCGGGTCTCCTCCAGGTCCTGGACCCAGAAGTGGAGCACTTCGTCCCCCAGGGGGGTCAGGCGGTAGACGCGCCGGGGTGGTCCTTGGGTCTGTTCCCGGTCCCAACTGGAGGCCACCCAACCTCGCTCCTCCATCTCCCGCAGCGCCCGGTAGACGACCGTGGGGTCAAACCTTCCCAGGCCGAAGGACTCCAGTCTCTCCAGGAGGGTGTAGCCGTGGGCGGGGCCGTGGTGCAAGAGAAGTAGCAGTGCGGGCTCCAGGAACCTCACCGCCCGCCGGGAACATCCCTGCCAACGCCACCCACAACCTCTACGGTGCATTTTCGCCCTCCTCCTTCGCTTTGCGAGGCAATTATACCACACTATGTGCAATTTGTCAATAGTCAATTTGCCAATAGAAGCCTTTTGAGGCCTAAAGGGAGGCGGGAATCAAGCGATACCTTCGGAGAGTCTCCTTTAGAGAGGGGTTGACTTGAGCCATCGTTTGGCGGAGCAATTGGCGGAGAAAGGGTTCGCCGAAGCGTTCCTGTAGCACTTCTTGCTGGATTTGCAGGAAGCGCCGGTACATCTCCGCCAGCTTATCTATCGGCAAAGCGGGCTCAGTCTGGTCTTCAATCCGGCTGAAGTTGAAGCGGATTGGTAGGTTGGCCGCTCGGCGGTTGACTTCTTCTTCACAAGTAAAATCTTCGGGGGAAGCCCGATACGGTTTTGTGGCTTGGCATAGTAGTTCGGCAAATTCCCGGAATGCCCGCCGCAAGCGGATTTTATCTAAATCCCCAGGCCGGATTAAGCCGGCTTCGTAGAGGCCGTAGAGAATCTTGCTGGTCTCAAACTCCGTTAATCCGCAAGCTTGAGCTATCTCTGCTACATTCCGCACTCCGTCCAGGGCCTGCCAGACTTGCTTTTCTTTCGGGGTGAGCTCCAGTCCTCCATCCAAAGGGGCTTCGCTCTGGCGCTCAAAAATCACCTCTGAGGATGGGATTACTTTTTGGATTATGGCCCAGTTGTCCACCCAGCGCGCACCGGACAGAATTAGGTTTTCCGCACTCATCTGGAGGATTAGGCACCCTTCTTGGGGGCCCATCCGCTGGTCAAAAGTGAATGCTCCCTCTTGCCAACGGAATAGGTCGTAGATGTCATTTAGGACCTGGTTATGGTCTTGCACTACTCCTTCAGGCCGGCGGGAGGTTGCGCAGACCGGGCGCCCCTGGTGGAAGGATATAGTCCGCACTGAGATACCGTCCGTGATGGTGAGTGTACCGCTGTGGCGGCCGGAGGCAATCAGTTTGATGAGTTCAGGGAGGTGAAAATCGCGCAAGTCGCCCCGCAGGAGCATCAGGCCTTGGTATTCTTCTGTTTCCCCTCGGAGGTGGCGGACAAGCCCTTCCAGCCACTCTCGTTCCACACGTGTGCAGTTTGCTGCGTAGGTGAGGATGGCACACCGCAGGGGGTCTTCACTGGTTTGTCTACGGGCCTTGGCAAGCGTTTCTTCTCTGCGGCGGAGGAACTCCAGTCGCTGTTCCAGTAGGGGCAAAGCTCGCTCCTGGGGGAGTTTATTGAGCAGGAAGATACCCAGGCCGTACTCAAACCGGGTGGGCTCTTGGGAAGCCAAAGCATTTTCCATCCCGGCCAGGAAAGCTTCCCGCCCCCGTTCGGTCAGGTGGTAGATGCTCCGCTCTGGTCCTTCCCCACGGGCGCGGGTTTCCAGCACCAGACCCCAGCGGTGCAGTTTGGATAGCGTGTAATATATTGCTGCCGGGCTGATGGGCAGCCATAGGTCCACACCTGCTGCCCGGATTTGCTGGAGAATTTCGTACCCGTGCATTGGCCGGTCCAGGAGTAGGCCTAAGACCAAAAGGTCATTTGTGGTCAAGGCCGGGATTTCATTCGCCATAAGCTTCCCTCCGCAATCAATTATACCACCAAAATTTATCCAATGCCAAAATATTCAGGCCATAAAGTAAACTGACCTCTTTTCGCCACTAAAGGGGTGTGCCCCAGAATCCCTGATTTTCCCCACCCTCGTTGGCTGATGGTTCGCCAAAGTTTTAGGTCCCACTCGTGGTCCACTACTTGCCCCTTTCTGGTTTTGTGCCAGGGGACTGTGCCCTCTGGACCTCCAGTGCTTCTCTTTGACTTTTCTCGCCCTTCGGTTATAATGGAGCAAATCGGAGGGAATTATGAACACTTTTGAGGTCCTTAAAAAGCTCTCGGAAGCACCAGGTGTTGCCGGCAATGAAAGCGGGGTCTCCCAAATAGTGGCCGAGGAGTTCAAAAAATACGTTGATGAGCTCAGGACCGATGCCCTCGGTAATGTCATCGGCCTTAAGAAGGGCACCGGGCCTTCCCCACGCCGCATAATGCTTGCCGCCCACATGGACGAAATCGGCCTAATGGTCTCGGAAATAGAGAAGGGGTTCATCCGCTTTACTACAGTGGGAGGAATAGACGATAGAATCCTCCTCGGCCAAGAGGTCATAGTCCACGGCCTGAAGCCTCTGCCCGGAATAATCGCTTCCAAACCGCCCCACCTCCTTTCCCCGGAAGAGCGTAAGAAGGTAACCCCCAAAGACCAGCTCTTTGTAGACGTGGGCTTGCCCGAGGAAGAGGTCAAGGCTTTGGTTAGGGTGGGAGATTTCATCAGCTTCGCCGCTAAGTGCGTCAGGCTGCAAGGGGATATGGCCTCCGGTAAGGCCTTTGATGATAGGGCTTCTGTAGCTGCCTTAGTCTGTTGCCTTGAGCACCTCTCCCAGATGAAGCATCGCTGGGATGTCTACGCCGTGGCCACTTCTCAGGAGGAGATAGGTTTGAGAGGAGCAGTGGTGAGCGCTTACGGGATAGCCCCGGACCTGGCCATAGCCATAGACGTCGGCTTCGGCGATAGCCCGGGCCTTTCCGACGCCGAAACAATTAAAGTGGGGAAGGGGCCGGCTATAGCCATAGGCCCCAATTTCCACCCCGCCCTCAGGGAAGCTTTGGTTAAAATCGCCCAGGAGCTGGAAATCTCCTACCAAACCGAAGCTATCCCAGGCCCCAGCGGCACCGACGCCTGGGCCATCCAGGTCTCAAGGGAAGGGGTCCCAACCGCCCTCCTCTCAATCCCGTTGCGCTACATGCATACCCCGGTAGAAACCCTGTCCCTAAAGGATATTGAGCGCACCGGCTTGCTCTTAGCTCACTTCATCTCCAGACTGGAGAAATTCCCTCCGGAGTAAAAACATGCTCTTAAAAGAACTATCGGAAGCCATTGGGGTCTCCGGAAACGAGGAAAAAGTCCGCAAAATCATAGAGGAATACGTTAAGCCCCACGTGGACAAAGTTTCGGTGGACAGCATCGGCAATTTGATTGCTTTCAAGCAGGGCGACGGCTCCTACTCCCTCAAGGTGATGCTTGCCGCCCACATGGACGAGATAGGTTTAATGGTCACTTACATAAACGAAAAGGGCTACCTCCACTTCCGCCCGGTAGGAGGGGTTGACGAGCGTATTCTCCCCGGTAAGAGGGTCCTTGTGGGGGATAAGGCCGTACCGGGAGTAATCGGCCTAAAGCCAATCCATCTCCTCAAGGAGGAGGAGCGCTCCCAAGTGGCCCCGGTGGAGAGCCTCGTAATAGACATAGGGGCCTCGGATAAGAGCTCGGCGGAGAAGATGGTGAAGGTTGGGGATTACGCCACATTTGACGTGGCCTTCCAGGAGCTCGGAGCCCGAAGGGTCAAGGGGAAAGCGTTTGATGACCGGGCGGGGTGCGCCGTGCTGGCAGAGCTGGTGAAGGAGCGCTACCCGTTTGACTTCTACGCCGTGTTTACCGTCCAGGAGGAAGTGGGGCTGCGAGGGGCAAAGGTGGCCGCTTATGCCATTGAGCCCGATGCCGCCTTCTCCATAGAAGGCACCGTTGCCGATGACTTACCGAAGGAGAAGGACGTAAGCCCCACTGCAAGGCTTGGCCACGGCCCCGCCATAACCATCATGGACCGAACATTCGTCGCTTTCCACCCGCTCGTGCGCCTCTTGGTGGAAACCGCCGAAGCCGAAGGAATCCCTTACCAGTTCAAGCAACCTTTGGTCGGGGGGACCGATTCCGGCGCTATCCACTTGACCAAGAAAGGGGTTCCTTCCGCTACCGTGGCAGTCCCTTGCCGCTACATCCACTCCCCTGTCTCCATCCTCAGCCTGGATGACTTTGAAAACACAATCCGCTTGATGGAGGCAGCCCTCAAGAGGCTGAAGCCTGAACACCTTAGAGTTGAATGAGGAGGAGAAATGATAGAGCTCATAAGGACCTTAACCGAAACCTATGGACCGGCAGGGAATGAAACCCGCATCCGTCAAGTCCTGCGAGATATGGTGAAGGGCAAAGTTGATGAGCTGAAGGTGGACGCTCTGGGCAACCTGATAGCCCTGAGGAAAGGTAAGGGTGGGAGGAAAGTGATGCTTGCCGCCCACATGGATGAAATCGGCATCGTGGTCAATTACGTGGACGAGAAGGGCTTCCTGCGCTTCTCGGCTTTGGGAGGCGTTTTCCCCCATACTTTGTTGGGGAACAGGGTGGAGTTTGAGAACGGGGTAGTCGGAGTCATAGGGGTGGAGAAGCTGGAAAGCCCGGATAAGGTCCCAACTTTTGACAAGCTCTACATAGATGTAGGAGCTGAAAGCCGGGAAGATTGCCCGGTGAAAGTGGGAGATATTGGGGTCTTCTCCCGCCCGCTGATAGCCCAGGGGCAGAGGCTCATCGCCAAGGCTTTTGACGACCGCATAGGATGCGCCGTTCTGGTAAAGCTTTTGGAAGAAATCGGGGATTGCGAACACGACCTCTACATAGTTTTCACTGTCCAAGAGGAGCTTGGGCTCAGGGGTGCGGTCACTTCGGCCTACGGCATCGCTCCCGATGTTGGGATAGCGGTTGATGTGACCCGGACGGGTGATACTCCGGAGGCCCCTAAGATGGCGGTAGCTCTGGGCAAGGGACCGGCAGTGAAGGTCAAAGATGCCCGCATGATTTCCCACCCTGGAGTGAGACAAGCCCTCATCCGTGCCGCCGAGCAGAACGGAATCCCATACCAGCTTGAAGTCTTGGAAGGCGGCACTACCGATGCTGCCGCCATACAGCTCACAAGGGAAGGCATCCCTACCGGAGTTATTTCAATCCCTTGCCGCTACATCCATACCCCTTCGGAGATGGTGGACCTCAGGGATGTGGAGAACGCTGTGAGGCTCCTCTTGGCTTACTTGTCATCTAAAGAGCTCACGGAGTAAGGGATGGGGGAATAAGATGCGAGAAAGGACCAAGTTTTTGCTAATTGTTTTCGTAGTCCTGGCCTTCCTCTGCTGTGCCGTCATCTTCTACGCCGGAGGGCTATGGGCCGTTTACCGTTACCTGGGTGCAAAGGAAAAGTTGGCTCCAACCCCTGTAGCTGCGACGCCGAAGCCGGGTGGGGTATTGAGGTTGGCAGGTTCGGAGCCTGTAACCCTTGACCCTGCTTTGGTAGAAGACGTTTACTCCGCTGAATACATAACCAAAATCTTCTCCGGCCTTGTTACCCTGGATGAATCCTTGGAGGTTGTGCCCGATTTGGCCGAGCGGTGGGAAGTAAGCAAGGATGGCACAGTTTACACATTCTACCTCCGGAAAAATGCCCGCTTCCACAACGGCAAGCCCGTTACCGCTGAAGATGTTAAATATTCCCTGGAAAGGGCATGCGACCCCGCCATCGGCTCCACTACTGCCGGAATCTACCTTGACGATATAAAGGGGGTAAAGGAAAAGCTGGCTGGGAAAGAGCCGGAGATAAAAGGGGTTGAGGTCCTGGATAAATACACCATCCGCATCACAATTGATGCCCCCAAAGCCTATTTCCTGGCCAAGCTTACCTACCCAGTGGCTTTTGTGGTGGACAAGGAGAACGTGGAAAGCGGGCCGGATTGGACCTCCCAGCCCAATGGGACTGGCCCATTCATGCTGGAAAGCTATGACTCTAAAAAAGGCATAACCCTTAAGGCTTTTGACGATTTCTACGCCGGAAGACCGCTCCTGGACCAAATTGAATTCATCTTCCCTGAAGGCTCGCCTTTCGTCATGTATCAGACAGGAGAACTGGATGTGGTATCGGTAGGGGTGGAGAACATAGAGCAGGTCCTTGACCCCAAGAACCCCTTGAACAAGGAACTGCTTAAGGTTCCATCGCTGGACTTGATGTATGTGGCCTTCAACGTGGAGAAAGAGCCGTTCAATGACCCCAATGTGCGCCGGGCATTTGCCTGTGCTACCGACCGCAAAGCCATAGTCAAGACCTTGTTTAAAGGCATGGTCAATGAGGCGAAGGGCATCCTTCCTCCAGGGATGCCTGGCTACAACGAGAAGGTAGAAGGTTTGGCCTGCGAGCCCTCAAAAGCCGCTGAATTCCTGAAGAAATCCTCTTACGGCAGCGCCGAAAACCTCCCCCCTATAACCCTGAGCGTGAGCGGTGAATCACTGGTTGCGGAAGCATTGGTCAGGATGTATAAAGATAAATTGGGGGTGGAGGTGGAGATTGAGCAGATGCCTTGGGACCTCTTCCTCAAGGAAGTGAACAGGCACAACCTGCAGATGTTCATCCTGGGCTGGAGCGCCGATTACCCAGACCCCCATAACTTCTTGGACATCCACTTCCACAGCCAAAGCCCAGGCAATAACACCGGCTACTCCAATCCGGAGGTTGATAAGCTCCTGGAAGAGGCAAGGGTGGAAAAGGAGCACGGTAAGAGGATGGCCCTTTACCAAAAGGCCGAAGAGCTAATCCTCAAGGATGCACCGTGGGTTCCTCTCTTCCACGGAATTGATTACATCCTGGTAAAGCCTTACGTGCGAGGGCTGGTCCTTCTGCCAACCGGGACCTACTATTTTAACAAGACCTATATCGCCAAATGATTGGGAGGGGATATGGGAGCGCTTCTGGAGATAAAGAACCTCAAAACCCGCTTTTTCACCCAGGATGGCGTAGTCCATGCCGTAAACGGGATTTCCCTCTACCTGAACGAGGGAGAAACGCTGGGGCTTGTTGGGGAATCAGGCTGCGGCAAAAGCGTGAGCATGCTCTCCGTCCTAAGGCTCATCCCCCAGCCCCCAGGCAAAATCGTCGGGGGAGAAGTGTGGTTTGAGGGCAAAGACCTGCTTAAGATAAGCGAGGACGAGATTAGGAAAATCCGAGGCAATAAGATAGCAATGATTTTCCAGGACCCCATGACTTCCCTGAACCCCGTCCTCACCATAGGGCAACAGCTCGGCGAACCATTGATGCTTCACATGGGGATGAGCAAGAAGGAAGCGAGGGAAGAATCAATCCGCCTCCTAAAAATGGTGGGAATCCCCGAAGCCGAGAAGCGCTTGGACGATTACCCCCACCAGTTCTCAGGAGGGATGCGCCAAAGGGTGATGATAGCCATGGCCTTGGCCTGCAACCCCAAAATCCTCATCGCCGATGAGCCCACCACCGCCTTGGATGTAACAATCCAAGCCCAGATAATTGACCTGGTGAAGAGGCTCAGGGACGAGATTGGGATGGCCATAATCTGGATAACCCACGATTTGGGGATAATAGCCGGGCTGGCCCAGAGAGTGAACGTAATGTATGCCGGCTTCATCATTGAAACTGCTCCGGTCAAGAAGCTCTACGGCGACCCCCGCCACCCTTACACTCTGGGGCTGCTGCGCTCAGTCCCAAGGCTTGATGCCCCGGTTAAGGAGAAACTGACCCCTATTGAAGGCCTCCCACCGGACCTCATCGGCCTCCCGCCGGGGTGTCCTTTCGCCCCAAGGTGCGAATACGCAATTGACCGCTGCCGGGAAGAGAACCCTCAGCTGGAACCTGTAGATACAGACCATTCCGTAGCCTGTTGGGTGGACGTTAAAACTCGCAAGCCAAGATTTTAAGGAGGGCGGTAAATGGAGCAGAAAGACGGAATCCTTGTGCAGGTGGAGAACCTCAAGAAATACTTCCCCATAACCAGGGGCATAATCTTCCAAAAGACTATCGGTTATGTCCGAGCCGTTGACGACGTGAGCTTCTTCATCCGCCGAGGGGAAACTTTCGGCCTGGTGGGAGAATCGGGCTGCGGTAAAACCACCGTCGGCCGCACTATACTCCAGCTCTATCGCCCTACCGCCGGAAAAGTTTACTTTGACGGGATTGACCTTACCACCCTCAAGGGCGAAGAGTTGCGCCGGATGCGCCGCCGGATGCAGATTATCTTCCAGGACCCCTATGCCTCCCTCAACCCCAGGATGACCGTGGGGGACATAATCGGGGAACCTTTGGAGATACACGGAATTGCTAAGGGCAAGGAGAAGCGAGAAAGAGTCATGGAGCTACTCCAAATCGTAGGCCTTAACCCCTACTTCATAAACCGCTACCCACACGAATTCTCCGGAGGCCAGAGGCAGCGCATAGGGGTCGCCAGGGCCCTGGCTATGTACCCCGATTTCATCGTGTGCGATGAGCCGATATCGGCCCTGGATGTGTCAATCCAGGCCCAAATTATAAACCTGCTGGAAGAGCTACAGGAAAAATTCGGCCTAACTTACCTCTTCATTGCCCACGACTTGGCAGTGGTCCGGCACATATCGGACAGGGTAGCGGTCATGTACCTGGGCAAGATTGTGGAGCTAACCGACCGCGATTCACTCTACTCCAATCCCTTGCACCCCTACACCCAGGCCCTCCTTTCAGCAGTCCCGATTCCAGACCCGGTAGTGGAGGAGCGCCGGCGGCGCATAATCCTCAAAGGCGAAATCCCAAGCCCCGCCAACCCACCCTCAGGCTGCCGTTTCCACACCCGTTGCCCAGTAGTGATGGACATCTGCAAGGAAGTGGAGCCTGAATTCAAAGACGTCGGTGGCGGGCATTGGGTCGCTTGCCACAGGGTTTAAAAGGGGTTAAAAATCTTGCGAGAATCAATAATCCGCCAGCTTAAAAGCATCGTTGGGGAAGAGAACGTCCTGACCGATGAGATTGACCTCTTGCTTTATTCCTACGACGCTTCCTTCCCCGAAAGCAGGCCCGATGTTGTGGTTTTCCCCCGTTCCACGGAAGAAGTCTCCCGCATCATGGCTTTGGCCTCAGCCGAAAAAATCCCGGTAATCCCCAGAGGGGCGGGGACAGGGCTAAGCGGTGGGGCCGTAGCTCTGAAGGGCGGGATAGTCCTCTCTTTAACCAAAATGAACCGCATCCTCAAGGTGGATACCGAAAACTTGGTGGTAGAGGTAGAGCCTGGGTTGGTCAATGCCCACCTTCAGACGGCCTTGGCCCCTTATGGCCTCTTCTACCCGCCCGATCCGGCCAGCATGAAGGTCTGCACCCTCGGAGGAAACATAGCCGAGAACGCCGGCGGCCCACGCTGCCTTAAGTACGGAGTGACAAAGGATTACGTCCTTGGCTTGGAAGTGGTCCTGCCCGATGGAGCAATAATCCACACCGGTGGACAGGTGATAAAGAACACCTCAGGCTATGACCTAACCCGACTCTTCGTCGGCTCCGAAGGGACCCTCGGGATAGTGACCAAGGCAATCCTCAGGGTTCTCCCCCTTCCCGAGGCCAAGAAGACCATGCTGGCCATCTTTGATTCCCTGGAAGCGGCCTCAAGGACCGTAAGCGCTACGATAGCGGCGGGCATAATCCCCACAACCCTGGAACTAATGGATAACCTCCTAATCCGCTGCGCCGAAGACTTCACCCACGTCGGCCTCCCGACCGACGCCGAGGCCTTGCTCCTCATAGAAGTGGATGGGGCAAAGGAAGCCCTTGAACCCCAAGTTCAGGCCATAGAGAAAATCTGCCGGAAGGAAGGCGCGAGGGAGGTAAAACTTGCCACTTCAGCCGCGGAGGTAGATAGGCTTTGGCTTGCCCGCAGGACGGTAATCGGAGCGGCTGCCAGAGCCAGGCCCTCTCTCGTAATCCAGGATGTGACAGTCCCCAGAAGCCTCCTGCCGGAAATGGTCTCCCGCATCGTGGAAATCTCCCGCAAAGTAGGCCTGCTTATAGGGGTCCTGGCCCATGCTGGCGATGGTAACCTCCACCCTCTGCTCCTCTTTGATAGCCGCATCCCAGGGGAATTGGAGAAAGTCCACGAAGCCGAGAAGGAAATCTTCGCTGCGGCCCTTGAACTTGGGGGAACCCTAACGGGAGAGCATGGGATAGGCCTCACCAAGAGGGATTTCTTCCCCCTTGAATTCTCCCCGAGGGAAATAGAGGTCACCAGGAGCATAAAGAAGGCCTTTGACCCGATGAACATCCTTAACCCGGGGAAAATATTGCCGGAGTGAGAAGGCATGGAACTCAGCGAAGCGCTTTACCGGTGCAACAAGTGCGGATTCTGCCAGGCTTCCTGCCCCTTCTACCAGCTCACTCGGGAAGAGTGGGCCAATGCCCGAGGCAGGCTGAGGCTGGTTAGAGAAGCTTTGGAGGGCCGGCTTGCCCCATCTGATAAGTATGCCCTTAGGCTTTACCGCTGCTTTATGTGCGGGGCTTGTTCCGCTACTTGCCCCAGCGGCGTGCCTGCAGAGGAAGTCCTTTTGAAGACCAGGGAGGAGCTGGCTCGCAAGGGCTTTATCCCATCACCTTTGGAAGAATTAGGCTCCAGGGTAATTTCCACCGGCAACATCTCCGGAGAGGACAAATCCTTGCGCCTCTCCTGGGCTCAGAACCTGGACTTCCCCGTTCGCCGCAACGGCAAACCCGATTTTGTCTACTTTGTGGGCTGCGTATCTTCCCTTTACCCCCAGGCCTATGGCTTGCCCCAGAGCATGGTTTACATCTTGGAAAAGCGTGGGGTCAACTATTCGGTATTAGGCGAAGAGGAACGCTGCTGCGGCTATCCTCTCCTCATAAACGGTCAAGTGGAGCTGGCCCTGGAGGTAGCCAAGAAAAACATCGCTGCGGTCAAAGAAACCGGGGCCAAAGTCCTCATCACTACCTGCCCTTCCTGCTACCGGATGTGGAAGAAATTCTACCCTGAGCTTCTTGGGGAAGATAACCCAGTGGAAGTAGTGCACTCATCGCAATGGCTTGCGGAGGCCGGGCTTCCCCTCAAGCCCTTGGAAGAGAAGCTGACCTATCATGACCCTTGTGATTTGGGCCGTGGTTCCGGGGTTTACGAAGAGCCGAGGGCATTCTTGAAGTCAATTCCTGGTGTAAGCCTTGTGGAAATGCCCCTAACCCGGGCCGAAGCCCTTTGCTGTGGTGGTGGGGGGAACGTAGAGAGCCTTGAACCCTCGGCGGGGGAAGGGGTAGCCAAGATGCGCCTGGAGCAAGCTCGCCTTGTAGGGGCGAAAGCAGTAGTTACCGCTTGCCCTCAATGCCGCAGGACCCTCTCAAGGGCTGCCAGAGGCACCGGCCTAAAAGTTGTGGACATCGTAGAACTTGCCGCAAAACTTTTAATCGATTAGAAACGAGCCCTCTTTGGCCCTCCTTGCGCTTATCAAGAGCCGACCTTGATTAAGATGGTGGTGGAGTGGCGCAGCCCCGACCTAACCCCCTGGCCTTTTTCCCAGCGAGGGAAAGGGGAAAATTTGGCGGGGTTCGGGCTGGGGAGAGGTTAACACCCCAAAACCTGGCAAACCCTAAGCCAACGAGGGTGGGCAATTGGGGGTCCAGGGGGCGGAGCCCCCATGGCAGGGGGTGTGGGGGGTGTGCTTTTCTGACCTAACCCCCTGGCCCCCTTCCCTGCGAGGGAAGGGGGAAATTTCTCCCCTCCCCGCTTCGGGGAGGGGCCGGGGGAGAGGTTAACCCGCCACGAGTGGGGCCCAAAACGCCGGCAAACCCTAAGCCCACGAGGGTGGGAAAACGGGGGTCCAGGGGGCGCAGCCCCCTGGCGGGGGGCTTGGGGGGTGTTCCCCCCACGAAACCTTAAAAGGGGGCGAGCAGCCAACCCCTGCAACCCTGCCACGAGTGGGGCCCAAAACTCTGGCAAACCCTCAGCCAACGGGGGTGGGCAAACGGGGGGTCCAGGGGGGCGAAGCCCCCGACAGAGGCGTAAGAGAGTGCTCCCTGTGACCTAACCCCCGCTCACAAGGCAAGCCTTAAGCCAAAGGGCATCATTCAGCACCTTTAAAGCGCAAAGCCAATTGCCGTCGACCTCCCGGTTTTAGCGCTGGTTTTGGCCCAAACGGCCCAATTTGACATTTCGGCCATAAGGCAAAAGGGAAGGAAAAAGAAAAAATTGGCCTTATCTAAGCCCAAATTTCCCGAAAATTCCCCCAACTTTGCGCTTACTCCTTTTGCCGTCGACCCCCCAGGGCCTAAGGGGTAACCGGA
>JGI20130J15133_1001633_pt1 | contig 18236 bp, 19 predicted proteins | sample WasSprMetagenome_FD_15133 | JGI IMG/M metagenome (IMG submission 15133) | reverse complement strand
GCCTAAACGGCTGGAAGTATAAGTGTTCCTGCGGCTTCGAGACCCTACAGGTCGGAAGCGCTGTCGCACATATAAACGCCAACCCCGGGCATCAGCTTCAGAGAATAGAGTTATAGAGGAGCACTCTTCTACATATTTTTACAAGCCTTATACGGAGCTTCTCTGCTGTATAATGCTAGCGTTTTCTATGTTTAAAGGCGGCTTCGCTCCATTTCTTCGACTGCGGCTTTGTGTGCTCAAATTTGAAAACCATTAGGAACTTGACGCAACCTATTTCCCTCACTGCCCTTGGCGATGCAAAGTTAGCTTCAATGACTCTGTTTACGATGTTGTTACCAGCTAGGTTCAGTATCGGCGTCTCCTCAACTATCTTAAGCGCTTCATCCGGACCCACAACCTTTTCGCCAAAGTAGTCGGGCGAGATGTGCATAACGAGGTTACCTTCACTTACAGTCTTGTTCAGAAGCTCTGCATCGCAGATATTCGCCATCCTGATTTCTCCGCTTGAGATGAGTTTGACACAGAACCTGCTTTCACTCAAAACTATCACGCGGACTTTAGAGAAGATTTTGCACCGCAGGCTTCGCATAGCAGAAACTGAAGCCGCTTCACCTTCTCAACTTTGGTGTCTGGGCTGCCACATACAGGGCATAATACATACTCACGCATATACCTATTAAGTAGTACGGTGAAAGACTGCTTATCCTTTCTTCCAATAAAGATCGCCCTCTCACCATCTAAGGAAGCTGCGGTAGCCAGCTCCTTAGCCAAGAACATCAGAAGCTTATTTGCATCACGCCGAAGCAGCCGAGGGTAGTCAGCGAAGTTCCTGAGGATGGTCTTGTTACCGACCCAGAGAATCTGAGGCTCAGGCAGCTCCAACCTACTTCCAGTTGACTTTACTTGTGCACCCATCTTTACTCTAAGTCTGTGTAAGAGCTCGTGGTAGGATAGGCTCAAGCCTCTTTCAGCAAATAGTGGTTGCGGGTTGATATTTCAAGGTTTCGCTCCTATAACGGCGTTATGTTTATTTACCTCTAAATACCATACACCATTAGAGCAAACTTGACCGAGCAGAAGATCGTGAACAAACTCGATTTAAGAGGGCTTTACTGCCCAGAACCAGTATTCCGAACGAAGGTAGCCGTGGACGCTCTTCCAGTAGGTGAGGTTATCGAGGTTATCGCTGATGATCCAGCCTCTGAAGAAGATATACCGCGTTGGGCGAACAGGGTTGGGCATAACATACTTTCCATCCAGAAGAACGGCAAAGACATACACTTCTTGATCAAGAAGGTGAAGTAGATGAGTGAGCAAAGAAAGAAGATGCTATATGTTCAAACAAGTGGGGTGGACACACCTGAGCGCCTTTACGCACCCCTGATATTAGCAGCAACAGCCGCTGCGACAGATATAGACGCTACGGTCTACTTCGTAATAAAAGGTGTGACTGCAGTAAGGAAAGGTGAGGCAGAGAAGATCAAGATAGGAGAGTTCCCAACCCTCAAAGAGGTTCTAGATCAAGCGGTCAAAGCGGGTGTAAAGTTGATGGCTTGTGAACGAAGCTGCCAACTGCTCGGCATACCAAGGGATCAGATAATGAGTGAGGTAAAGCTGGTTGGCGCCGCTACTCTAAACGATCTCGTGTTGGAGGCTGATGGTGTACAATATTTTTGAGGTGAAGTCGGTGCAGAGCTTTGAGGATATCTTAAAGCGCGTGGGCAATACGCCACACATACCACTCTCCTCCCCCAACGATAAAGTAGAGCTATACGCTAAGCTAGAATGGTTCAACCCCTTCGGCTCGCTAAAGGATAGGGCGGTGCTATGGATGATCAAAGACGCCGAGAAAAAGGGGGTGCTAAAAAAAGGGCAGACCATACTCATCGAACCGACATCAGGTAACACCGGCATCGCTATAGCTGGTATAGCGAGGGCACTCGGCTATGCTGCCGAGTTAGTCGTCCCGGCTAAAGTCAGCGAAGAAACCAAAGAGCTGATCAGGAGGCTTGGGGCGTTGGTACTTCAGACGGAAGATGATCTATGCCCACGTGTAGGGCCGGGCACAGATCAGTGCATAGCGTTAGCGAACTCTATAATTAGGGCTAGACCGGAGAAGTATGTTATGCTGAACCAGTATGCGAACGAAGCAAACTTCCTTGCGCACTATGAAAGCACCGGTCCAGAGATTTGGAGCAGCCTAAAAGATGTGACACACTTTATAGCTGGAGTAGGCACAGGAGGCACTTTAACTGGTGTGGCAGCTTACCTTAAGAAGAAGAACCCTAACGTTAAAGTTATTGGTGTGCAGCCTCAAAAGGCTCACCATATACAAGGCTTAAGAAACTTAGAGGAATCTATGGCGCCTGAGTTGCTCCGCAGAAGGCTCGATTTAATAGATGAGTGGATCAAAGTCTCCGATAGCGAGGCGTTCAAAGCGGTTAGGTTTCTTGCAGAATCTAAACGTCTATTTGTAGGCCCATCTAGCGGCGCTGTTTACGCAGCAGCCCAAAAAGTGGCTGAGAGGCTCAGTAAAGGTAAACTGGTTCTGATATTTGCTGATGATGGCAGAAAGTTCTGGAGCCTCTACAGCAAATTTAAAGTCTTCACGAGAGAGGAGTTCGAATATTACAGCCGCAACGCAAGGTACCTGCCTGAAAACATATTATTNCAAGAGGAAGTTTTGAGGGTTTACTAATNTCAAATCGGAGCAAGGTTATGGGGTTTAAGTCTGGGCTAGTGGCTGGAGCAGCGTCAATAGCGGTAGCCGCGCTTCTAAAAATAATNTTAGTCGACGCCCCATTCGCTCCCGAAATCATAGCACAAGCCATAATCTCTATTACCCCTGCAGCGCTCTCCTACCGAATAATAGAGGTACTTGGCTCTGCTGCAAAGTATCTTGCCCTTCTTCTGGGAATAGCATTACTTCTCTGCTTTTATGGTTTCTTAGGTATAATTCTAACTTATGTGCAAGAATTTAAGAAAATCAGAGTGGTTGGTGTGCTCGTCTCCACTACCTTAGCCTACTCAACTACACTCACACTTGTATTACTAGCTGCCAACCTCTCTGGAGATCTACTGCGAATACAACTCAGTAGCCTCATAATCTACCACATACCCTTAAGCGTAATCTTTGGGATCATAGTAGGAGCCTCCTATTTAATGGCTTTCGCACCACATAGTCAGCGAGCAAATGTTGAAAGAAGACGACTAATCAAAAGGCTAATTTTAAGCACACCTTTAGTGGCAGCTGCCCTATCCACCTTACTCTATTTGACTTTATCTAAATCTGCTGAAGACAAGCTTTCGGAACCTTATGTGAAAACTCTCAAACCTTTGGCAGACTACGAAGTCACACCAACTCCCCTATTCTTCTCAATTTCGAAAGACTTTGTTTCGCCTACAGTTGATGTAGAGAGGTGGGTGCTTAAGGTTAATGGGTTGGTAACTGATCCGCTTCAGCTAAGGTTAGATGACATTAAGGCTATGCCTCAAGTAGAAGAGTATGCTACATTAGAATGTGTCAGTAACCCGGTAGGAGGGGATCTGATAAGCACAGCTCTTTGGAGAGGTGTGACGTTAAGAAGCATATTAGAAAAGGCCGAAGTCAAAAATGATGCCAAGTATGTTGTGTTCAGATGCTCTGATGGATATAGCGTGGGCATACCGCTTCANGTAGCCTTAGACGAGGGGACTATACTAGCCTATGAAATGAATAACGAACCATTAACCGCAGATCACGGTTACCCGCTAAGACTCATAGCACCAAAATATTACGGTATGATGAATCCAAAGTGGATAACCGAGATAGAAGTAGTCGATAGCGTATACTTGGGTTTTTGGCAAAAGCTCGGTTGGGCTAATGAAGCAGAATACCAGACACATTCAACTATATTGGTGCCCGGGTATAGTCCACTTAGAAAGCGCTTCGGACTAGACCCGAAACCACAAGAAACAAGGCTAGGCGATAAAGTGCAGATTTTTGGTATAGCTTTCGCTGGCGATAGAGGCATATCTAAGGTTGAAGTCAGCCTAGATGGCGGTTCAACTTGGCTAACAGCTAACCTCAAGAAACCCCTCTCTAAGTATACTTGGGTTATATGGTGGTTAGATTGGGAGGTTAATACATTAGGCAGCTATCTGATTAAGGTTAGGGCTACAGACGGCTATGGGTACCTTCAGTCAGACGACCTATCTGAACCATTCCCAAAGGGCGCTTCAGGATACCACACAATAGTTGTACACGTAGAAGCTACTTAACACCCAGATTTGTGAGCAGGATATCTTCGTTATTAGGAGACTGTATAAATGCTGGAACGCTCTTCTGTTTAGTAGCTTTGTAGGAGACAAAGAGCCACTGACCAGTATCTAGTTCAGTAGTCTTCTCCAATAGATCGTAGCTGAGCGAGAAAGCGTCTGCGATAACGATTCTGTCATATAGCCTAGGCAAGGTGCTTACAAAGTAGCTGTGAAGCTGCTGAAGAGCATTTACATTCAAGTGTGCAACTCTCTGCGTGCTCAGCCAGCAGTGTGCCCTATACTTTCTACCCTGTCTAAGAAGGGCTTCCACCGCTCTATTTGATTCATCTGAATAGTCGTTTTTGAGAGTCCTATCGGGGATGAACTCTTGAGCCTCATCTAACACTACCAGAACCTTTCTTCTAGCGCCTCTGGTCTTCTTTATGTGGAGAAGAATGTTGATGATTTTGGCCGCCATTAATCTGGCTTTGTCTGGGTCAGGCAGATACAATATGTTTAGAGCTGGTTGGTCACTTTTCAGCAACTGGTTTGCAAACGCGTTCGGGGTTAATATGTGCGCTTCGACTTTTTCGCTTTCCCTCAACTTGTCTGCTTCTTTAAGGTAGTCTAAAATTGCGGTCAAGTCTATCTTCAATGACGATCGCTCTGGCGCTAAATGAACCAGCTCTTCTAATGTTTGGATAAGGTACTCTCTATCCTCCTCTCTAAGCTCCGTTAGATCGGTGTTCCGATCGTATCCTTTACCCTCTATTAGCTGCTTTATGATCTCTTTAAGCTTAAGGTTAGCGGAAGTCGCCCCGGCTTTCCCTGAATCATAAATATTCTTCAGAGTTGTGAGTATAAAATTCAGATCTATCTTGAACTCCCCGCTATCTTCAGCCACTACCTTCTGAATCCTACCTTCCTCAAATAATCTTTTAACACTCTCTCTAAGCACCGAGTCAGGTAGCCTTTGTTCTAATGTTTCAGGTACAGCTTGAGCGTTTAGGAAGTTGGATACATCGCCTTGAAAGTCTTCGGTTGAGAAGACCATACCACTGGTTGTTAGTAGATCTAGCAGGTGTATAGGATACTCGCCAGCAACATCAAAGACCACCACTTTAAGATCTGGGATGGCTTCAACCGCCTTTCTTATCAGATAGGATGTTAGGTTTGATTTGCCTGAACCCGTGAAGCCGAATACGCCAGCGTGGTATCTAACTATGCTTTCGATATCAACGGTCAAAGGCATGTTAAAGCCTATCAGAGTACCTATCGGCACACCTTCTTCTACGCAAAGAAACTTGCGTACAGTATAGTTTGAGAGAAGATATGCCTTAGAGCCTATAAGGGGTATCAGAGTGGTTTTCGCAAATCTTGGTTCACCACTCTCCAGTTCCAGCGAATAACCAGTGGGTACAGCCACTATGTCCAGCCAAGTCTCCTCGCTCTCACCCCAGCTATCATTTATCCTTGTAAGAAACTCCAGCCTAACAGTTTTAGGTAGAGAAACATCCATCCCAAGCATCTGAAAATGTGTAGGTCTGAGATTAACAATCTCATATATTAGGTAGATCCTTGAGCCCTCGGATGTTACACGCTCTATCCCAACAAAGGATGGTTGATGAAGTCTATCAAGAACCTTGAAGTCGAATTTAGCCTCTAATACAGCAATCGAGTTAGAGACGCTTATCTCTCCCTCTCTTGTTTTCGTTGACCTAACTACGGTTCTGTGATCCCTTAACCTTGCTTCGAACTTTCCACCCATATCATCAAAGATACTTTGAGGATTCAAGCTTCCAAACCACCTACTCGGGCTGCTCTTTTCCTACTCTCCTCTATCTCAGATCTTGCGCCCCTAAATCCCTTCGCTATATAGAAGTAGCGGTGCTTTCTTGTGAGAGTTCCTAGGTGAAGGTCAGCGATTCCTCTAAGCATCGCCCTCATAAGGTTAACTTCAGCCTTTACAGCCTTATCAGCTAAGTAGAGAAGCTGGTTATGCCCGATGGCTTCCAGCACTTCAGGGTTATCAGACTGCGAAAGGATAACTAGTATTAGATTATCAAGAGGGTTTACACCACCGTCTTCAACATAAGGCTCTATCTGAATAACCTTATCTCTCGACAAAACGTTTAGAGGTTTACAGAAAGTTTCATCAAAGGCAGGGTGGTAAAAGCGATCATATACGAATACAGGTGAGCGGGCTCGATTATCTGTCGCAAAAGTCTTCAGCTGGAAATATGACTTGACTAGGAACTTTTCTCTGAAGACAATCTTTCGAGCAGCACGTAGAGGAGCTCTCTGCTCACCGCTCTTAACCAGCGTGGTGAAGCAGATATCATAACTCAGCGTCCTCCAAGGCGTTTCAATAAACTCTTCATTAACGGATGTTAGGACAGTCAAGAACGCTTTATCATTTCTTATCAACGGTGCTTCGCCACTCTCCAATATATTCTGGGATATAGCGTATGGAATTACGCTTCTCGTAAAATCTGATGCCACGGTATCTTTGGTCACACCTATAACTAGTACTCTCTTCTTCTGTGTTTGATGTAAAAGCTCGTAGATTAGAAAGATGTTCACAGCGTTTATGTCGAGGACGGTCAGCCACTTATCTTCATCGAGCTGTAGAGGATGTTCGTCGCTTTCAAAGACCCTCCTTCTAACAGCTTCAGCCACCGCCTTAGTCCTAGCCCAATAATCCTTAACCTCTGGTTTAAGGGATATACTCGTGAGATCACATTTTTCGAGCAGCTGCTGATTATAGTGCTCATTCATCTCATTCAGCTTCTTCACAAGTCTGTGAAGCTCCTCATCACCTATCTTAAGTTCCCTAGCTAATTCGCTCTTCGTCAACTCGCCTCGCTGAATTAAAGTCTGTATAGCTCGATAGAGTAGATAAGGTGGGCGCGCAGGGACATATAAGGTTCCAGGGCCAAGCACCGAAGCCAAGCTGAGATCGAGCATAGATACCCTACCCTCTTGGGTCTCTATCTCGGTTAACGCTGAGGTACCTATTCTTAGAAGGAGTCTAAGGTCTCTTGCTGCTGGTCCGAATGTCCCTGATAGAGGTCGGTCGAGGAAGAGTACCTTCACACCTTCTTGGCTAATTGTCTTTAAGGCGAGTGAGAGTTCGCCTAAAGTCATTATAGCGTATGGGATTCGGTCTAACGCTTGCTTAAATTCAAACTCCACATCTGTTGAGGTAAGCGGATTAAGGGTATAGGAGGTATCGTCAAGCCAAAGCGGTATAGCAGCAGAGGCTGTAAATCTTGAGTCGCGCTCAGCAGCTTTCACGCCGACATTTATACTCTTCCCATCGAAGCGAATAGGGCATTTATAGGCTGTTGCACAGACATAAAACAGAATCATCTCGAGCCGCTCATCGTAGTCCATAGAGCCGTCTATACCTACGGCTAACCCCTCTTGAGCGTCAAAGAACTTACGCGCCGCAACCAGCCACTCATCTCCACTTGCGCGTTTGAATAGAGCTTGGAACTCGCACCTACCCTTTAATCTATCCGCTCTAGTAGTGAAGCTTTTAACCAAGGTTGATGTTTGGTTCCCTAACCTACTTGCTATGACACCAGACAACCTTCTACCCTCTAGAGATGGCTGATAATTAATAAAGGTAGTGCCGAAGTCTCGTGCTACTTTATCTATTTAGAAGAGCGATACTTATCAACAAACAATCTTCTTATTCTCAAGACTATCTTGGCAGTATTTATCTCGACGGGACACCTCTCCTTGCACCTGTCGCAACGTAAGCAGGTGTAAGCTATTGGTGCTGCCCATTTTAATCCAGAAACAGCCAACTCCCAAGCCGCACCGTAGCCTATAAAATACTTGTGACCGAACCTTCCGCCTACAAGTGAGAAGACGGGGCATTCGTACATGCAGCCGCCGCACCTCAAGCAGTAAAGAGCTTCCTTTAAGTCTGGGTCTTTTGCTAACTCACTTCTCCCGTTATCGATGAAAACCACGTGGTACTCTTTGGGTCCGTGTGCGCCATATGTGATCACCTTTTCTATGTCACCAGTCTTGCTTGGACCACCTATTAAACTCATATAAGATGGTATGACGTATTGTGCGTAGCGCCATGTAACTTCAGCAACTTTAAAAGCATCCGCTAAGGTTGGAACTAGCTTTTCTATCCCGACCAAGACTATGTGCTCTTCAGGTAGACCTGTGACGAGGCGGGCGTTACCCTCATTCTCAAGCACGAAGACCGCGCCAGTATCAGCGGATACGATGTTTGCACCACTTATCCCAACATCAGCACTTATGTATTTATTCCGCAAAAACCTTCTAGCAGCCCCCACTTCTTTTTGGATATCTGCTGGGATGCTCTCTTTCATAACATTAGAGAAGAGCTTCGCCACTTCCTCTCTCGGTACGTGGATAGCTGGGCTTAGTATGTGCATCGGCTCCTCGTCCAGCAACTGAATTATAAATTCTCCCAAGTCCGTCTCCCAGACCTCATTTCCTAAAGACTCTAGATGCTGGCGTAAACCAATCTCCTCTGATGTAAGGCTCTTTGACTTCACCACTACTTTCTCTCTTCCTACGAGATCGCCTATGATCTTCTTCGCATCCCCTGCTGTTTTCGCAAAGTATGCTTGCCCATTATTGCTGATTATGTTATCCATCGCCTCCTTTAACAGATCCTCCCACCGATCGACGGATCGCTCCTTGATACTTCTAACCTCCTTCGCCAACTTCACAGTATGCGGGTACTTGGTCAGAGCATTTGTAACATTCTTGCGGTAAGATGCTGTTGCACGCTCTATAGCCAGCGCAATACTCTCGTTTTGAAAAGCTTCCATAAGTCGGTGATAATATTCATCAAAAGCAGCCTTCAAGATTCTATACACCTGCTAAGGAAGTCTACAAAATCCATAACCTTTAAACCAGAGGTCGAAGAAGCATTTCTTAGATTCGTGTGGCAGAATGGACAAAGGGTTAAGGCGATGTCTGAGCCGCTCTCCTTCAGTTCTTTTACCCGCTTCTGGCTTATACCCTCTGTTAACATCGGCAGAAAGGTCTCTATCGGCGCCCCACAGCAGGTAGTCCACCGCTTCTTTGCAAAAGGCACTTCTTTTAATTCCACACCCTTTACTGAGTTCAGGATCGCTCGCGGCTCCTCTACAATATTCATGCTCCTCGCTAGATGGCAAGGATCGTGTATCGTAACTGAAGTAGGTTCCTTGACCGCTAGCCTCAGATCCGAAGCATACTTTGTAAGCAACTCAAGGTAATGGACGATTTCAAAGTCAAACCCATCTACAAAAGAAGGGTAGACCAATCTAAACATCTCTAATGAGTGAGGAGAAATCGTGATGATTGTCTTTACACCCCTCTCCTTAAAGGTCTTCGAAACCTTTTTTGCGTGCTCCACGAACTCTTCAAGAAAACCGAATTCGTAAAGTAGAGCCCCAGGGTACAATTCGTCGGGTAGGAAAGCGATATCTTCTTTTACTCTACGTAACAGTAGAAGATGTTTACGCACCAACTCATTATAATAGTCGCTATCTTTTGCGCTCAAAGATGCAAATAAGCTCACAAAATCAAGACCAAAGCCCTTCAACCTAAGTGTAAAGTCTAAAAGCTTACTATCTACCAATCCGCTCTTCTTCACTCTATCAACCAAAGGAAGAAAATAAGGGATGAGCTGATATTCACAGCCAGTACATAAAACCAAACTGCTGTTGCCTTGCTCTACCCCTCTAGCCCAAGATGATAATTTATCTTTCGAAACACCTACCGGATTCCCGCTCTTCTTCATATTATCAACTAGAGCGAGCATTATTTTGATGAGCGGTGAGACCGGTTCTCGCTGCAATCGGTTTTCAATCAACTCTCCCGAAGTTGATTTAAGAACTTTTCTTTTTTGGCAATTTTGCGATGGATTGTTCAGTTCGGTGACAATATAGGTAGTCTGGTGAAGTTGAAGCATCCGTTCCTATTTACTTCTAAGTAGTTACTGCTTACAACATATTACTCAACCCTCTTTCAATAAGTGGACCGGGGGGATTTGAACCCCCGACCTCCCGCGTGGAGAAGATCGAAGCTACAAGTGAGGAGTTAGCGTCCTTCAAACGTTGGCTAGCTGACGAGGGGTATAGTCGGAGGACTCAAACGGATTATCCGCAGCGCCTTAGGCATTTGGTGAAATTCACGGGTGGCGGGATAAACGAGATCAGAGAATTCCTCAAAAAGCTTCGAGGAGAGGGGCGCTTCAGCACCTACTCAACCTACCTTAAAGCCGTGATAGCATATAGCCGCTTCGTGAACCAACCGAACCCCCTTTCTGACTTCAAGTTCCCACACGTCTACCAGCCGAAGCGTATCGTTGAAACCGAGGAGCTTCGCCGCTTCCACTATGCCATAAAGTCGGTGAAGATGCGGGCCTTCTTCCTAGTCTTGGCTTCTTCGGGGCTGAGGAGAGGCGAAGTGTTGAGTTTGACCCTTGACGAGGTTGATTTCAAAAACCGAATGATCACACCCAGATGCCATACAGGTAAGACGAAGAAGGCGTGGTTCAGCTTCTACAACGAGGAGGCTGAGCAAGCCCTTAAAGAGTGGCTGGAGGAGAGAGCGAAAGATAAACGCTACCAGAAGACCAATAAGATCTTCCCTTGGGATCTGAGCGACTTCAAAAGAGAGTGGGCTCAGATAAGGAAGGCGTCCAACACGCAGCTAAGGCCGAAGGATCTACGGGACTGGTTCAGCCAAGAGATGGGTGAAAGAGGTGTACCCGACCGCTACATAGACGCCCTCCAAGGACGAGTACCACAATCAATACTAGCCAGACATTACAGCGATTATTCGCCGAAGCGGCTGAAAGCTATATACGAACAAGCCAGCCTCAGAATCCTAACCTGAAGAGGCCTCGGCACAGCCCAACCCCGAGGCCTTACCTTCTTTTTTGGTTTTTGGGGTTTTACTTTGAGGGAGTTTATATGCTCCCCTAGGGGGCTATTGTTTGCGTGTGTGTTGGCGACTCCGTTAATCAGCCTAGCCTACTTCAAAGAGGTTTATATTGCCTATAGGCCCCTCTTGCTTTTGTGTAGGAGCGTGTTCACGGCTAAAGCCTAGTCGGCTACGCTGATTGGGGCCTTACTTTTTCGTATAGGTCTGGGTATTTGCTTCGCAGCTTCGATAGGCTTAGTGGTTTGAGGCGGTGGTCTTTGGCGTATTTCACGTAGTAGCGGGCTAGCCGTCTAACGTTATCTTCTATCCTCCTGACTTTATCGCACCTCTCTAGGTACTGTAGGGCTGCCCGCTCGGCTTCTTCTACGCTCAGCCCCTTGACGTTCACTAGGTATGGTGCGACGATCAGCCAGAGTATCCTATGTCTGCCGTCGTCTACTGGTTTGCTTAGAAGGGCTTCGATCCACGCGTATCCCTTGAAGCTTCTGCTCGATGTCGGTGGTTTGATGATCTTGAGAGCGGGTGTTTCCTCGCCCCTCTTCTTCAACCACTCTGAAACCGAGTCGAGGAGGTTCCAGGCTTCGCCGACCCTGGGTTTGGCGGTTAACCAACCCCAATCGACCTTAACCCTCTCCGGTGCCGCATCCTCCAGCTTGAAGGAGCGGATTTCTTCCGCTTGTAGAGGTAGGCTCACCAAGCCGCTTTCCTCGTGTAGGCTGTACGCCAACCTTAGGAGCCTCCTGGGCTGGTAGATCTCGTAGTCGAATTTTACGCCCAGCTTCTGCTCCGGCTTGAGTGCCGCTTCTAGGAACTCGCAGATCGCCTTGGGGAGCCTAGGGTAGGCGTTCAGAAACTCTATTCTGCTAGAGAACACGTCGAATGCCTCCCCGCTTACGCTGAGGTGGAAGCCCCTCCTTCCGGAGAACTTTACCTTAACCGAGTTGAGATCGAAGATCTCCAGCACCCCAACCAAGCTCAACACACATATCTTAAGCTGATCTAAGCTGCCTCCATCGAGATCTATCACGAAGTCCCAACCCGTTTTAGAGCTTGGATCCAGAGGGTTGCTGTACCGCTCAACCGACGAGAAGACCCCGAACCTATCCTTAAACCCGTTTCTCGAAGAGGCCCACCAGCTCCTCTTTACCCTCAGCCTTAAGAGGCCTTGGGCTCACTCTATCCAAACCCTTTAGGAAGACCTCTCTACCAGCACACTGGTAAGCCAACGCCTCAAGAACATCTTGATTAGAGTAGTACATCGGCAACACCCCTCCTAAGAAGAGCAAGTGACGTTACCATCGGGTTTATTGGTAGGTGAAGGTTGTGCAAGTAGTGTAGGTTGTGCATCAACGGGTGATGGGGGGGCTGCATCCAACAAAACCAACAAATCCAACAGCCAGCAGCATAACCCCCATTAACTGCGGCACTTGCTTAGTGAACACTTCTTCAACCTCGCTAAGAACTCGGGGAAGGGGCGGAGCTCCTCGAATCTGCAGAAATATGCATCGCAGAACGGGGTAAGTTTACCTCCCTTCTCGCTGACTGGTAGCTTAGAAACCTCGGAGCCGAAGAGCCAGCCCTCTGGTTTAGCTGTGTAGCTGCTTAGGAGCCTTAGGGCAACAACGTAATCTGGTTCGCCTCTACCTTCTACTTCACTCAGCCATAGATTCTTTTTCACCATAAAGTAGTGGTCTGTTGGTCTGAAGGTCTTAACCTCGATTGAGCCGAGGTTAGGAACCAAGAAGTCCCATAGGATTCTGTGCTCCCTGAATACAAAAACTGGATTATCTGATATATGCGGTATCCTTAGCTGGTTAAGAAGGCTTTGAAACATAAATTGGCCTACAACCCCTATCTGCTTATCCTCTAAATCCCTTGAGCCGATGAAGTTACTTCTTCTCTTCTTTCCATACCTCTTAACGAGAAGCTCAGCTATGGCTCTATAAACGTCGGCCAGATCGTCCTCGATTTCTAATAAGCCGTCGTCCCTAAGACGAGCTACGGGAACAGTGAATGGTTTTATTTTCCTCATCCTCCCCCGCCTTCAACCAACCTATTCCACAGCCCACCTAGACTCCGCTTCTCCACCTCGCGTAGAACTTCGCCGAAGACGTCTTTACTCCTCGGCTTAAATGAGAAGCGGAGGGGCGGCTGCTGAGAGGTCACGTAAACAATATCTCCATCTTGCTCATACACGACTTTGAAGGCTCTAGGGTAGCTGAGGACGATGTCATACCCCTTCTCAAGACGCTCCTTCGCTGCCTCAACCCGCATCCTCCTTATCTTCGCAACCTCCTCCTCCGCTGCCTTCTTCGCCGTAGGTATTTCCAGCTTCTTAAGAAGCGAGTCGCTAACATAGAACCCCTTCCCGGGAGGCCAGACCTCAATGTAAGGGATCAGCTTAAGATCCTTAAGTGGGATCACATCGCCCCTCTTACATTCCTTGGCGGTTAAGATGGTGATGGGTGCGTGGTCTTTAAAACGTGGATCTGCGTTCTTGATCTTTAAGACGTATGCACCATATTCCTTATCGAACCTCGCAGAATAAACCTTAGCGGCTGGTATTCCCACTGATTGCTCTTTATACCGCGAGGATCTAGCTTTTTCCATCGAGGAAAGAACACGGGTCCAAGCCTCAGTTCCTTCTTCACCTATTCGATAAACAAGATATTCAACAATCTCCATAAGTTTGTTGTATATGAAAAGTAGAGGCTCACTGTAATACTTGCGATTGTGGTGTTCGGCGATTTCGTGGATTAAGAGTTCTTTTGAAGGTTCACTTAGATAAATGGTATCCCCGATAACTCTTCCTTCATACTTTCCGCCTTCGAAAACCTTGTGATCCTTTGGCACTATATGGATATGTTTAAGATCAGATGCAATGCCTTTCTGCTGAAACTCTCTTAAGACTTGCATTAAATTGGGTGGATCGACTATGATGTTGGCCAACCTACCCACCACCCTTCTGGCTGTTGGTTTTGTTGGTTTTGTTGGTTTTGTTGGGTGGCGTCGGTGGAGGCTTTAAGAGAAGATGCCTAACAACATACGCTCCCTTTGCCGTTAGAGTGTAGCCTCTTGACGTGGTCTTCACCAACCCCAGAGCTTTGAACTCATTTGCCACATCTCGAATGTATGAGGCGTTATACCCCAGTTTGTTTGCGAGAATGTTGCTTCTCTCAGGCCGTAAGGCTATCTCGTTTAGAAGTCTTCTTGCAACCTCGCTCTCCTTTAATAGTTTCTCAACTTTCTCATATTCTTCGTCACTCAACTCCTTCGAACCTAAAGCGGCTTTAAGACCAGCTAGGTCCCAGAGCTCTGCTAGCTCCCTAACCAGCCTCTCAGCCATCTCAACGTGCCCCTCTTTCACCACAAGCTGCTTACCGTCAGGGGAAGAGAATGTGAGGGCTGCGAAGCTGCAAGCCAACCTAAGCAGGGTTTCAAGAGTAGCGTTGTGGATGAGCGGCACCTCATCTACCGCATATTCTTCTATGAGCTTAGGGGCTGCTGCCTTCGCCTTCGCTAAAGCCTCTGCTGAGAAGGTAATCTGATCGACCCGCCTACTCCACACCCAACCTATGAGTTTCTTAAGCAGCAGGAGTTTTTCTTCGTAATCAGCAGGTAGCTCCCTGCCTTCGGCGATCTTCTCTGGAGGCACGTCTGTTGAGGCGAACGGCACCATCAGATCCCAGCGTGTAACGTCGATTGGATCCTGCAAACATTTTACCTTCGTGATCGCCAATGCTGGGTAGACTTCGTTGCTTAAAGGGATAGGTGTGTTCGCGTCCGCTAAAATCCGCACTCTAGCCCAAGCCGAGCCAGAGACCTTCTTGCTCACCTCAACTCGCATATTATGCAGAGCTTCACGAAACTCCGCAAGCTGCTCAGAAGGAAGGCCGTGCAGCCCTTCTATACCGATTAAGCCGAGGTCAGCCTGTACAAGCAGACCCCAGATCAAAGTGTTTGTTTCGGGTTCAACAAAATACAGCAGCCCTGCTCTTGAAGCAGCTTCACCTACACCGTGCTCCCCGATCTTCAAAGTTTCAGCGTAATACTCGATTATGCTGCCTTTGCCCGTGCGGGGGTCTCCGATAAACAGTGTGCGTAGGCAGCCTCGCTCGATGCTATACCCCACCTTAATCCAGGTCGGTGAGCACGCTGTGAGAAGTGAGCAGAGTTTCGCATATTCTCGCCCCACGATCCTCGGGGCTACGTAAGAATCCGCAAAATTCAACAGCCCCTCGAAGCTCATCCCCTGAAGATGTTGAAGCTGCTTGAGGTCGTGCTCTGTGAGTGTTGTTCTTTGACTGAAATCATCAAGAGGCGTTGCTTCCCTCACGAGTAGCACAAGTTCATTCTTAGGGGTTAAAACAACCTCGCCGTCTAGTAGCACCTTCTTCTCTGAAGGTGGTTTTCCAAGAAAATACGCTCGATAATTCCGGGCTGTAACCGACTTCTCAGTGACCTCCTCGAAGTCAAATATGTCTCTCAGGAAGAGCTCCCGGTAGTCTTGCGGCTCTCCTACCTCTTCAATACTCCATTTATGTTTACCGCCTTCTTCGCAACCGTCTTTTTCAAGGCTGTCACGTATGATTTGTTCAGCCGTTAAATCTCGAGAGAAGATCGCAACCAAAGCTCTGGAAGCCCCCTCTGCGAGTAAATCCACTTGGGCTATGGTGCCGCATCGACCGCATCTAGCCTCAACGAAAGGGTAGAAAGCCTTAGGCTGGGATTCGCCAGCAATCAACGCTTTAACGAGAACTTTACGCCCCACATGTTCAGCACCAAGATTCCACAAATGCGTGAAAAATCGTATCTGAAGCGGCTGCTTACAGATAGGGCATAAGTTGTTTGGGGTATCTTCGTAAACCTTTTTGCAGGAGGGGCAGAAGCCTACTGCACCCTTAGGCTCGGTTTTATCGAGCTTCTTTAAGCGCTTCTCAACACCAGCATACGTAACTGGGAGCCTGATCTTCGCTATCGGTATTTCAAACTTCTTGAGTTTTCTGACGTTCTCCTCGTTCAATCCCACCATCCTTCCTCTCAACTCTCACGTTCACATAACACCGAAAACCAGGATCTCTGGTGTTACGAAAAATCGGGGAAGTGATGCACCGACCCTTGAACGAGTTTTCTATCGCTGTGGCCACCGCTTTAACGTCCTCTGGGGTCTCCCCCATAATTCTCACGGTCACACTTCTACTCCCTTCCAAACCAGCCACCCTAAGCTTCGCCTTATAGTCTTAGCCTGCTTCATTTAACGCCCGCTCCAATACACGCTTGATCCATCTGCTTCGAGGCACGTCGCCACGTGCTTGATCGATCTTCTGTAGCAGATCATCCGGCAGCCAAACGGTCACTATCCTCAACCACATCACCCCGCTTTAATAACATAATAGCGTTTAAATAACCGATTTCAATGCGGAAAATTGTTCGGGGGTTCGTTTGCGTGGTTTAGGTGAGGTTCAGAGGAGGCAGATCGAGGAGTCTGAATCTAAGATTTGGTTGGCGTTGCTGAAATATGGGGCTTTGAGGTTTAGCGAGCTTCAGAGGGTGACTAATCTTCCTAAGGCAACGCTTCACGATAGGCTTCATAAACCTACGACTGGGTTGATTGCGAAGGGCGTAGTTAAGGTTCTTAGCGGTGTGAAGATGAGGGAGTGGAGGGACTCAGAGGGCTTCATACACAGAGAACCCGTTTTCACAGATGATGGTGGGAAGCTGATAGTTGGTTTGTGGGAAGACGGCAAGTTTATTCCAGCGGCGAATAATAGGTTTGTTCTCCTTTTCTCTAAAGAGTTCAGCGAAAGAGTTGCAAGGGGCTTGTTGAATGTCCGCAGACCCAAAACGATTGCTGACGGCATATCCAAGTACCTCAAAGAGTGCAATACCTATGAGAGGGTTTATCGGTACATCACGCGATCTGACTCGGCGAAAGCAATACCTTCGATAGAATGCAGGGAATATTATAAGCACATAGTCAAGCAATTCGTTTTGAATGAACTGCAAAAAGATTGGGGTGCACCTCGCGAGGAGCTGCTGCAGTATAAGCGGCAATTAGAGGAGGATAATCATCACCCGCCGATATTTCTGAAGATAATCCCCCAGCGAAAATACTACTGCCTAAACTGGGAGATTAAGACGATCAAAAGAAAAGGGAAAGATGGTGAGCCTATTTTCGAGGACTAGATGTTAGCTTAAATGTCTACGCCTTTGATGTTGAATCGTATCTTCACGTAGCACCTGTAGATGTCGTCTCGCGGGTCGTAGAAAATCCGCGACATGTTGCATCGCCCCTTAAACTGCTCATCGATAACCGAAGCGGCCATTTCAACAAAGCCGAGGGATTTCGCCGCAATCTGCACGTTTATAACCCTGGAGNCCTCNACCTTCTCCCACCTCTCCCTATACCTCCTATTCAATTCCAACACATTCGCATCGCGAACAGCCATCCACATCACCTCGCACTNTCTACCATCAAAAATTTNTATAAACTTTATTCAAAAACCGATATTTTACGCATACCGCACCCGCATAGCACCAGTAAAATACAACAAATCCTTAAGCAAACTCAATCTTGCACTAGAATGCAACCGCATAGAGACCATGTTAAGATCCTGCAACCCCCTCATGTAGATATCGTCACCTCGGCACCTTCGGCACCATCGGTACCCGAACCAACCCCCTCCAGTCGGTATCGTCGGTAGGTCGGTATGTTCGGTAGCAGAACATCCCCCCTCCGTCACCCGTTGCGTCACAACCGTCACAACTGGAACAACCGTCACCAAACCAAACCCCTGAGCCACCCGTAGCACAACAACCGTCACCCGTTACTGCACAGCTTACACAACTTGCAGAAAACCAAACCGTCCCGTAGATATCTACACTTCTACATCTGTTACACCACCCTCTAGGCTGCAAACACCACCCCTATAGACCTGTTATCCTGATACCGCATGCTGCCTCAGCGTCTAAAGAGTACGATGTTTTGGCTCCTAGGGAGCATGGAGTCCAAGTGCCAAACAACCCTTCTCACAGATTTAAGGGTACGCTCCTGCGTGCGAGCA
>JGI20130J15133_1001624_pt1 | contig 18288 bp, 8 predicted proteins | sample WasSprMetagenome_FD_15133 | JGI IMG/M metagenome (IMG submission 15133) | reverse complement strand
AACATCTTTAGCCACATATCATACAGAAAAAATGTTTCGTATTTAGACATGAGGGATTACGCTTTCAAAGTATACAATGATACTGAGAGAGTTCGAGATTAATTTAAACATCATTTGTCTAGGCGAATGTTATGAGTAAAATTCATTCATTTCTTGTTCGAAACCTTGCTTTGCCTATCTATGACATTGCAAGGGGCACTTCAAGGTTTAAGTTCAACAGAATACTTGAGAAAACCCAATGGCTTCCAAGACACGAAATTGAACGACTACAAATTAAAAACTTACGTGGGCTTCTGAAGCATGCTTATAAAACTGTCCCCCTCTATCATCGTATTTTCAAAGAAAAGGGCTTTTCATCGGACGACATTAAAGATTTGAAAGACTTGGAGAGGCTGCCCATTTTAACAAAAGCCGACATCAGAAAGCACCACAATGATCTGATCTCTCAGAATTATCCAAGGAGCCTGCTGGTTCCAAGAGAAAGCGGAGGAACAGGCGACCAAATATGGTTTTACGTCACAAAAGAACAAATAAGCTGGGAAGTAGCCGCTGAATTTAGGGCTTATAAATGGGCAAATTACCACTTGGGCGATCGGTGCCTAGTTTTTTGGGGATCACCCATAGACATTCCGAAAAGTGCAAAACTGATTGGGCAGCTTACAAATGCTTTAGAAAATGTTTCATACCTAAACACTTACGTTTTATCTGACGAGGTTTTAGATAAATACATAACTTTTATGAAAAAATTCAATCCAGAAGTGATTAGAGGTTATGCAAGTTCTGTTTATCTATTAGCCAAATATGTGCTGGAAAAAGGGGTAAAGTGCGCGCATCCTAAGGCCGTCATTACAACAGCTGAAACCCTACTTGATTTTCAAAGAAAAACCATCGAGGATGCGTTTAGCTGTCAAGTTTTTGACTATTATGGGAGTAGGGAAATAGGCTCAATTGCTGCTGAATGTGAAGTGCACGATGGCTATCACATAAGTTCAGAGAACCTTGTTCTAGAGTGTGTTAAAGATGGTGAGCAAGTATCGGCAGGTGAAAATGGCGAGATTTTATTGACTAGTCTGCGAAATTATGGTATGCCATTCATTAGATATTCTATCGGAGATGTGGGCAAACTATCTGATGGCGAGTGCTCATGCGGACGTGGTTTGCCGTTGCTAGCGTCTATTGAAGGACGCGTCTCCCAGTTCATGTCAGTTTTCGACAAAGGGCTTGGAAAAATCATCCCTGTAAGCACAGCTGGACCAGGCCTTTTCGGCGGCGCCTTAATGTACTTACCTATAGAACGCTACAGAATCATTCAAGAAAGCCTTAACAAGATAATAATAATCGCCGTAAAGGGAAGAAATTATTCACAAAGGCACACAGACCTTCTGATCGAACATATACACAAGTTTTTAGGAAACAATATAACTTTAGAAATAAAATTTGTAAATCATCTGCCGCCATTGCCAAGTGGTAAAAGATCCGTCTTTATAAGCAAAATAAATCCTTTTAGATCAACTCAAGAAAGTTAAAAGCAAGCAAGAAGCCACGACGCATATAAAACTAAAATTCATAAAGCCTTATTAAATTGAACTCTAACAATTTAAGGACTAGGAGAGAAAGGAGTTTGGCCTTATTTAATAAAAATTTTCGTCACAAAATGCTAGGTCTAATATTTGTAAGCTGTTTTCTAATAAACGCGTTTTGTATATTAGCAACTGTGGACAATGTTTTTGCCGCATCTTACTTGACGCTAAAATGGCGAATACCTTACTATATAGAAACGCACATAGGGCCTGTTGCAGAAGATCTAAATGGCGATGGCAGATTAGAGATAGTTGTAACAGGTGTTAGAAAAAGCGACGGAAAAGGCGTAGTTGCAGCGATAAATGGCGCTAACGGAGCTATTTTATGGGAATATGTAGACTCTAATATAGGCACACATAGCCCATGCGATATTGTTGACCTCGACAATGATGGCGTTTTCGAAATAGTAGTTTCTGCTGGGTATCCGCTAGTTTTACATGCCGATGGCAGTTTATATTGGAGAAATACAGCTTGCAAAGCATATCAAAATTTTAACGCAATTTTTGATATCGACGGCGATGGTTATAAAGAAATTTTTGTCAATAGCGGGAGCGGGCCAGCCGCAAGCTACGATTACATAACATGCCTAGATTATCAAGGGAACATAAAGTATCAAGCTTGGTGTTGGCATCCATGCTGGGGAGGCTTAACAATTGGTGATACAAACTTTGATGGACTCTTCGAGCTTTATCAGGGCGACAGAAGGGTAACCTACAGCGCAACAGACGATAAATATAAAGGTGGAGCTATGGGAGTGCGGGCTTTAGACGCGGATACCTTAACGCCTTTATGGAATGACCCAACAATTCTATGCAGCAGTCATTGCCCAATACTGGCTGATGTGGATAAAGACGGAATCCTCGACGTCATAGTTGCCGATCAATCCAATAATGGTATTGCCGTGCTTAACAGTGCTGATGGAAGCGTAGTCACCACAGGTGGAATATACCGTAAGGGTAGCACCGACATGAAAGCACATTCTCAACCCACAGTCTACGATATTGATGGCGATGGAAACCTCGAATTAATGGATTGCCGGGATTACTCGCCTGTAAAAATTTGGGACTTATACGAATGGAAATTGGATGCAACTCTTCCTGTCAACTGCTATGAACCTCCAAAACTTGGCGATGTAACTGGAGACGGCAAACTAGACATCATTGCAGTAAATGACACAGCAATTTACATCTACACTTATAACAATGATTCGAAAAAATATGAACAAGTTGATTATGTGTCCCGTCTAAACTGGGGATGCAACGCATTCACATTAGTTCAAGATGTTGATGGCGATGGGCTTAACGAGCTAATAGTAACAAGTATGGGTGGAGACATTTACTGTTTCGATACACCAGCACCCACTCCGACACCGAGACCTAGATCTGGGATTCAATTCTATAGCGAATACAGATGGGGAGCAGCCGTATACGTGCCTCCTCCAACACCATCTCGACCCGTTATAAAAGACGAAAAACCCTTAGACGGTTCCCTCAACCAACCATATAATCCGACCTTATCCATTCACGCCACAAGCTTCCAAGGTCACAAAATGAATATAGAATTTAAAACTAACGCCTCTGGAGTGTGGGAAACCATCCATACCTACGGAAACGTCGGTAATGGCGTGTACAGCGTAAACACAACCAACATGGATCAACCTGGAATAACCTTCTTCTGGAGTGTGAACTGCACTGACGCAGAAAAAGGAAATTGGACTTCCAAAATTTATAAGTTCACAACCTATTCTAATCCTCCAACACAAGAAAATCCCAAACTAGTTTTAGACAACACAGGAAATTTGGTCTGCTCCAATCAAAGCACAACAGATCCCGAAGGCGACAAAGTAACAAACATACACAATTGGTTTGTAAATGAAACATCATTTACAAATCTAAACTTACCCTTTGATACAAGGGTAACCAGTAGCCCACTGGCAACTGAGACATTATTATACGAAGGATTCGAAAACGGCTTAAACAATTGGGAAACCGTTGACTGGAATTTAGTCTCTGATGAGAAACACTCGGGCTCGTACTCTATTCGCGCAGGCTCAACATCTACATATTTGCTCTCGCCAAGCATAGACACTTCAAACGCTGAATACATAACAATATCCTTCTGGTATCGGGATCACGGAGTAGACAAGTGGGATGCATACCTTCAATTCTGGAATGGCTCCTCATATGTGACTATATTAGATTTGGGGGACACTAAACCAGAAGACACATGGCATTATTTTTCAATCCAAACATATCAAAGAAATTACCTCCGACCGGACTTTCACATACGCTTTGACGGAGTTGAAATAGATTCAGGCGAATACCTCTGGATAGACGACTTAACAATAACCACGACGCCAAGAGCCAAAGACTACTCAAGCTACGAAAACCACGCAACAATACATGGCGCCACATGGATCAGCAACGGAGTTTCTGGAGGCGCCTACATATTCGACGGCTCAAACGATTATATGCGAATACAAGATGATCCCAGCTTAGGAGGAGACGGAACATGGTCTGAAATCACAATAGAATTCTGGATAAAACCATTGACCAATCATTATGGAGCAATTGTAATGTCCAAAAAAGAACCACAGCTTAGCGTCGGAAGCTATATTATAGGTTTTGAGTCAGACTCTTCGCTTTATTCTGCTAACACATTGTTCTTCGGCATCAACAGCACATTTGACAACAAATGGCATGAAACATCCAGTAGTTCAACCGTTTTGCAAGTTGGCAATTGGCATCATGTTGTATGCGTTTACAAGTCAGGTTCAGGGCTAAGCATCTACATTAATGGCACAAAACAAGCTAGCATGCTATTAACTGGAAACATAGCCTCCAATCCGGGCATCTCAGTGAATGGCGCCCCATTGTTTATTGGCTATGATGGAGGAAGCGACTATCAAAACCCGCGAAGGCGTTGGCTAAACGCCATCCTCGACGAAGTTAGAATATATCCAAAAGCCCTTTCACAAACCCAAATCCTCCAACGCTTTATCGAAACCAGAAACGGTTCAAGCAACAGCTCTTCAATAGTCTCCGAGGAGACAGAGGAAGGAGAAACTTGGAAATGCCAAGTAACCCCAAATGACGGTTTTAGAGATGGAGAATCGAAGTTTTCAAACACTTTAGTTGTAGTCCCTCCAAGCGTTCAGCACACACTGCTTATTAGTGTTTCTGGTGAAGGAAAAACAGACCCTGAACCGAACATCACCCATTTATTTAATGAAGGAACAAATGTTACCCTAACAGCCGTTCCAAGCCTAGGTTGGTGTTTCAGCCGCTGGCTAATAAACGAATCTATTGCAATAGAAGACAATCCGTATAACCTTACAATAAACAACGACTACATCGTAATTGCAATGTTCGCTCAAAACAACTACACGCTAACAATCGAAACAATTGGAGAAGGCATAGTGACCAAATCTCCAGATAAAGACTATTATACATACGGCGAAACAGTGACCTTAACCGCAAATGCTAATTCAGGCTGGGTCTTCAGCTGTTGGGGCGGCAACCTGTCAGATTCAGAAAACCCAACAAACATAACCATGACAGGAAATAAAACGGTAATAGCGTATTTCACTCAATGGTGGAACAGCGATTGGCAATACCGCAGAACAATAACCATAGACCACACAAAAGTAAGCGGAACCCTAACAAACTTCCCAGTTCTAATTGAAATCATTGATGAAGGTTTAACAGAAAAAGCACAACCAGACGGCGGTGACTTCGTCTTCATTGATCAAGATAATAATAAACTATCTCACGAAATAGAATTCTATGACAGCGTGACAGGCCACCTCATTGTCTGGGTAAATGTACCCTATCTATCTAACACAACAGACACCGTCCTCTACATGTACTATGGCAATTCAGTATGCGGTAGCCAGCAAAACCCAACAGCCGTATGGGACACAAACTACAAACTAGTCCTACATCTAGATGAAAGATCTGGAATCCATTTTGATTCCACAATAAATGGAAATAACGGAACACCCATTAACGGTGTACTTCAAGGCGTTGATGCCAAAATTGATGGCGGAGACACATTTGATGGTGTGAACGACTATATAGAAATTCCACACAGCGACACATTAGCAGGCTATACTGAAGCCTTAACAGTAAGCTTTTGGATTAGGCTTGAAGACACAAGCAGAAGACAAACCATAATAAACAAGTATAACACTATAAACTATCAAAAAGGCTGGTTTATAGAGTACAACCCAGAGAACCGCCCAACAAGGCCTTTCGGCTTTTACGCCTCTTATGATGGAGTAAACTATCGTGAATGGTACGCTTCATTCATTCCGTCAGCAGGAGAATGGTACCACATAACAGTAGTGTGGGAGACAAACAATATTCCAAAATTCTACGTTAACGGCGTTCAAGTCCCAACAATAGGCACAGCTACGATACAATCAATCTATAATAATGTAGGTGTTCCCCTTCACATTGCACGAAGCACATACGCTGGAAGATACTTAAAGGGGTCGCTGGATGAAATTACTATATCAAATTCAACTCGCTCTTTAAGTTGGATACTTACAAGCTACAACAACCTAAAAGATCCAACAACATTTTATGCGTTAGGAGTTGAAGAAGTTTTACTGGGCAAACCAATCATATCTGATCCATACCCGCCAAATGGAGCAGTCAATGTGCCCATAACGCTTAACGAACTGAGCTTCAACATAACAGACTATCAAAATGATTTGATGAACGTAACTGTTACAATAACTCCACACATGGAACCTGTATCGCTAACGAACGTTCCAAGTGGAAGGCAATCTATTCCAATAAGCGAACTAACCTATGCCACAACATATACTTGGACTGTAGAGGTCACAGATGGAACCTACACAAGCATAAAAACCTTCACATTCACGACTGAACAAGGACCAACAACCATTCTAACTATTTTAACGGTTGGAAACGGAACGGTTATCAAGAACCCAGACAATGAAACTTACGCTTATGGCACTTTAGTTCAGTTAACAGCCACCGCAGATGTTGGTTATAAATTCTCCCACTGGGAGGGTAACCTCACGGGTAACCTTAACCCAGCAACTATACTTATGACTGAAAACAAATCAGTAACCGCCGTCTTCACACCAAACGAGTACTTCTTAACGATCAACATCGAAGGCAACGGCTCAGTTGACATTAACTATTCAGGACCATACTACTACGGCTCCGTAGTTCAGCTAACAGCGGAAGCTGATCCTAACTGGATATTCTCAAAATGGAGCGGAGATATAACGGGAAACATCAACCCGATAACTTTCGCCATAACAAAGAACATGTCTATGACTGCCTATTTCACCCAATGGTGGAACCAAGACTGGCGCTACTGCAGGACAATCCTAATAAAACACACAAAAATAAGCGGAGAACTGACCAACTTCCCACTACTAATCGAAATAGTTGACAGCAACCTAGTTGGAAAAGCACAACCAGACGGCGGTGACTTCGTCTTCATTGATCAAGATAATAATAAACTATCTCACGAAATAGAATTCTATGACAGCGTGACAGGCCACCTCATTGTCTGGGTAAATGTACCCTATCTATCTAACACAACAGACACCGTCCTCTACATGTACTATGGCAATTCAGTATGCGGTAGCCAGCAAAACCCAACAGCCGTATGGGACACAAACTACAAACTCGTTTTACACCTTAACGAGCAGACAGGCATCCACTACGACTCAACAATGAATGGAAACAACGGAACACTGTGGAACGGCGTACAGCAAGGCGTAAACGCCAAAATAGACGGAGGAGACTACTTCGACGGAATAGACGATTATATAGAGATTCCCCACAGCGGCACCTTGGCGGGTTATACCGAAGCCCTAACCGTAAGCTTCTGGGTAAAGTTTGAAGACACAAGCCGCAGACAAACAATCCTTGGCAAATATAATAGTGCAACAAACCAGCGCGGATGGTTCGTCGACTACAACCCAAGAGACCGCCCAACAAGACCATTAGGATTTTATGCCTCATGGGATGGCGCAAACTACCGTGAATGGTACGCCGCCAACTTCGTCCCAACAGCAGATGTATGGTACCACATAACCATAGTCTGGGAAGCGAACGCAATACCCAGATTCTACATAAACGGATCACAGGTTTCAACAGTTGGGACATCAACAATTCCACAAATATATAACAACGTCGGAGTCCCACTGCTGATTGGCAGATGCCAATACGACAATTCAAGATACTTCAAGGGTTACATAGACGAGATCACCATATCAAACCCGGCGCGTTCAGCTAACTGGATATTAACAACATACAACAATCAGCTTAACCCGTCCGCATTTTACAGCATAAGCCCCGAAGAACAATTTGAAGAAGCATACGTGCTAACCATAACAGTTGAAGGAAAAGGAACAATCAACATAAACCCACAAAAAACAGCCTACAAACAAGGCGAAAACGTAACCTTAACGGCAATCCCAGACGAAGGCTACAAATTTGCAGGCTGGAGCGGAGACATAACAAGCCAAGAAACCAACATAACAATAACCATAACCAAAAACACATTTATTACCGCCAACTTCACGCTTAAACAATACATTATAAACGCCACAGTAAGCGGAACAGGCGGAACAATACAACCATCAGGCCTAATAACAGTTTATCATGGCGAAAACGTAACGTTTACAATAACGCCGGACACGGGCTACCACATCGAAGATGTTAAAGTAGACGACATATCCCTCGGACCATTAGACAATTACACGTTCTACTCTGTAAATGCAAACCACACGATAATTGCGTTCTTTGCTCCCAACCAGTACACACTCATCATTAATATTTCGCCAACTGAAGGCGGAACTGTCTACACCAATAAGACAGCCCCGTATTATTATGGCGACGTAGTAGAGTTAACAGCCGAAGCAAATGATGGCTGGTACTTCTCCCATTGGGAGGGTAACTTAAGCGGAAACAATCCCAAAGAAACGATAGTTATAGACGGAAATAAAATGGTAACAGCTGTATTCACGCAAAACCAACCGCCAATAATTGAAACCTACTATCCAGAAGATTTAACGCCTGAAGTATATGAAGGTGAAAGTTTAGAATTTTCTCACGTATCTAGAGATCCAGAAGGGCGGCCCCTTTCATACAAGTGGCTACTGGATGGTTATGAAAAAGCAACAACACAAAACTGGACCTATACCCCGACATACAACGAAGCCGGACTCCACATTATAATACTAATAGTTTCAGACGGACAGCTCACCACAAGAATTCAATGGAACGTCACAGTGATAAACGTCAACAGACCCCCAGAAATACTCTATTACTCTCCAACGGAACATGAACTAGTAATAAACGAAGGACAAAACATAGAATTTACACAAATATCCGTAGACCCAGACGATGATCCAATTTCATACAAATGGCTGGTTAACGGCGCGGAAAAAGCAACATCCCAGAACTGGACGCTAATAGCCGATTATCAATCTGCTGGATTCTACAACATCACGCTCGCAGTTACCGACGAGGATATCACGGTAACCCTGCAATGGAACTTGACGATCTTAAACGTCAACAGACAGCCAAAAATTGATCCTTACACGCCAACGACAGACCCAACCATTGTTGAAGGCGAAGTCCAAGAATTCAGCATAACAACAAATGATCCTGACGGAGACGCCCTTCTAATTGAATGGTACGTAAACAACTCCTTAGTAGAGGTTAATGCAACCACATTTACATTCACATCAAACTACACATCATCCGGCACATACAACATAACCGTAAAAGTTTCAGACGGGCTAGAACAAGCAACCCGCCAATGGACACTAACAGTATTAGACGTGGGACCGGTGCTTGACATACCCTTTGACAAAGACGGAAATCCAACACCAGACAACTCAGGCTACGGCAACAATGGAACAGTGCAGGGCGCAACATGGACAACGGCTGGAAACGGCTCATACTACTTCGACGGAGTTGACGACTACATAGAGATAGCTGACGCTGACAGCCTTGATGGCAACGGCAACTGGGATCAAATTACAATTGAGTTTTGGATCTATATAACCGCCGAACAGAGGGGCACACGGATAATAGCGAAACGCCACGGTTCGGCAGATTCCACAGATAAGAGTTACCAGGTAGGATTTCAGTCTAGCACATCACGTCCAGCTAACATCCTATACTTTGGCATATACAACACCGGTTACTACGAAGTAGAGTATTCAACACCTTTAATTTTGAGAACATGGTATCATATTGTCTGTACCTATAACAACGCCACCGGCTCAAAAATTTACATAAATGGGCAGGAAGTTCAAGTAACTGTAACAGACCAAAACGAATATGGTAATGTACGCGCAAGCACCCAGCCGCTTTGCATAGGAAGAACAAGCACAACAACCAGCGGAGGCTTCTTCACAGGATTGATAGACGACGTTAAAATCTACTTTAAGGCACTTCCCGAAAGCCAAATAGTCAAACATTATATCGAATCTAAAGATGCCCACGTAAACACTGCGCCTATAATCCTTTCATATTCTCCAGAAAACCTACAACCTCAAGTAGTAGCGGGTGGAACCCTCCAGTTCACACACACTTCAATAGATCCTGAACGCGACCCGCTAACCTACACCTGGCTACTAGACGGGACTGTGAAAGCCAATACTCAAAGCTGGACATATCAGCCAACAAACAGCGAAGTAGGCTTCCACAATGTAACACTTGTTGTTTCCGACGGGTCGTTAAACGCCAAAATAGAATGGAACGTAACAGTCCTTGAAAACAACCCGCCAACAATAACGGCCTACACTCCAACGATTGACTATCCATGCATAAACCAAGGAAACCGACAAACATTCACCGTAACAGCCACAGACCCCGACGGCGATCCCGTAGCCTATGAATGGTACTTAAACAACAATCTAGTATCAACAACCGACGCCTACACATTTAGCGCAACGTCTGGCACGTCAGGCGCACATACCGTAACAGTAATCGTAAAGGACAGCTACGGAGCGCAAACAAGCCGTAAATGGTATTTAACGGTAGATGCGAACCTGGTTATGCCCTTCGACACAAACACAACTATGGTTGTGGACTACGCAGGCTACGACAATAATGGAACTGTTTACAATGCACGGTGGACGCCAAACGGAAAAATCAATGGAGCATACATATTTGATGGAGATGATTACATCAGGATTGAGGACTCGCCAAACCTTGGCGGAGACGGTACGTGGAGCCAAATCACTATAGAATTTTGGATTTACGTAACTGAAAACCAGAGAGGAACAAGGATAATATCTAAAAGAGGCTCAACTTCAGGCACATATAGCTATCAAATAGGCTTCCAGACAAGCCAAAGCAAACCATATAATACAATATATTTTGACATTTGGTACGCGGCGGGCTCTTACAAAGAGATAGAATACCAATCACTCAGCCTAAACAAGTGGTATTATATCGTATGCACATATGATGGTTCTACGATGAAAATGTATGTTAACGGGACTCTTGTAAGTTCAACATCATGTACTGGAAAAATATATCAAAGCACCGGCATACCTCTCTACATAGGTTCAATGAACTCCACACACTACTTCTGCAAAGCCATAATTGATGAAGTGCGCATCTATCCCAAGGCTTTGACAGGCGACCAGATCAGAATATCATACAACCAAATGATGAGCCTATCAGAAGGCCTAAACATCAATGATTCTCACCCTGCAGAACAAAGTTCATTAACTGTTCAAGCAGCACAAACCGTGCTACTAATCTTCGCTTTGGTTATACTTTCAAAGAAAAAGCGAAAATCGCTATCAAGTCGACTTTCTCCCTCATTTTTTATCGCAAGGCAATAGAGTTTTTCCATAATAATAAACCCTTCACGCATAATCTTTTGAACCAAAGTTGGCAACGCATATAAAATGCATCAGTACAATACTAAGCCACCATGGTGGCCGTAAGCCAGACACAAAATACAAAGGGAAGCGCATAAAAATTAAACATTCCCTTTTCGCCAGTTTCGCGAGTTTTTCTTTTCATTCTCTGATCATTTAAATTTCCTTCGACCAAACAACATAAATATGCTTTCACCATACCCTTTGTTGCAGGTGACTAATAATCAGGAAGCCCAAAAGTAAGCGCCCTTGTTCACTGCTTCTTTTGGTATTTCTCTTTATCACTCTTATCCTTGCAATAACAAATCTTAAGGTAGTTTATGCAGAAAGGCCAAGCGCGCTTTACACCTCTAAAAGTCAAATGATTGCACAGTGGATGGCTCTGTGTGATGCCCATCCCGAATGGGCTTCATATGAATCCATTGGCAAAAGCATTCAAGGAAACGACATATGGCTTTTCAAAATTGGCACGCCGACGGGCGGCAGAGTAATGTACGACGGACAATGCCACGGATCAGAAGACGGCGGAACAGAAATCCTATACAAATTCTGCGAATGGCTTCTGGAATCAAACGACACTCTTGCAAAACACATTCTTCAATACAACTATCACCTCATAATCCCAATACTTAACGTGGACACGACAGCAAGGCAGAACATGAGACGCGAATACGTTCTCGATAACGGTACAGTAATCAATGTGCCCTATGGCGTTGACTTAAACCGCAACGGCGTCTACCGCTGGGGAGAAAGCGGAAGTCCAGACCCTAACAACGACTATGAATACCGCGGGTTATATGGCGGAAGCGAACCAGAAACCATGGCGTTGCACAACGCCGTTGGAAAATACCGCCCAGAAATCTACGTGAATACGCACAACGGCGGAGAATACATGCTCCACTACCTCAACACCTCCCTTGAAGCTAAAATTAAAACCCTAAAAGCCCAATACGAACAAGAATACAACATCACAAACCCGTATCCGGCAAGACGTGGCGGACGAGGAGGCTTCTTATCCGCCGACGCTGCAGGCTCTTGGAACGCCTCAGGCTGGCTTTGGGAAGTAACCACATGGGAAAACCTTACACCAACACTGGACGAGTGGCTGTTAAAATATTACCCGCGAGCATTCCCCGTCCTTTTAGCTTTTGCAAAAGCTGTCGAAAAAGAGCCGCCGCCCATCCCTGAAATAACCCTACAACCCGCAAATATCAACGCCATGCTAATAATAACAATAAGCCTATTAACACTTATTTTAAAGTTTAAAATCCAAAAACCACCCAAAAACCAACAAAATTCTATCCAATAAACCCGTTCAAAACTCGCAAAATTATCTATCTTGAAATACTCCTTAAGAACCCCAAATATCATTTTACACTTCTGGAGCAATGAAGATGGAAAAAAGGTTGAATCTCACCCAAAAATTCGTTTTAACTCAATCAAATCTATTGCTAATCATAAAAGTTGCAGTCATACCCATCGCAACGCTAACCCTTTTCGCACAAGATTTGATAATAATATTTTCTGACGCTTTTCAAAGCGAAATAACAAGCTACTTGCTTGCCATACCCGCATTATTCACCTACCTAGTCTACCGCAAAAGAAAAATGCTTAGAGCCGTTATCCCCCTCGAATTTGAAGAACCAAAAAAGACAAGGCACTTTCCCCTAATATGCGGAACACTTTTGTCAGCAACCGCCATACTGCTTTACTGGCATGGCTCCTACAGCTTCACACCCCTAGAGTATCACATGCTTGCATTACCCCTATTTGCAGCCGGTCTAACCCTCATACTTTTCAACCCCCAAACTTTGAGGCAACTGGCTTTCCCCATAGCATTCCTAATATTCCTAATGCCCCCGCCATCCGAAATCCTCTACGCTTTAGGCACAACGCTTTCCACAGTAAGCGCAGAAGCCTCAAACACAATAGTGAACACTCTGGGCATATCCTCCGCAATTGCAAGCGAATATGACAACCCAACCATAGTCATAACAACATTGAACGGCATTCCATTAACCTTTACAGTGGACATTGCCTGTTCAGGCATATACAGCCTCATAGGCTTCCTAATATTCGCCGTGTTCATCGCCTACCTAATCCGAGACAAAACATGGAAAAAACTCGCCCTAATATTGGTTGGCTTGCCTCTAATCTATCTGCTCAACATCATCCGCATAACAACAATCCTAATATTAGGATATTATTACGGCGAAGACTTAGCTTTACAAGCATTCCACCTCTTAGGCGGATGGATACTCATATTTCTTGGAACCTTACTGCTGCTAACAATCTCAGAGAAAATCTTCAAAACCCAAATATTCACAAAGACAAGGCTTAACTGCCCAAACTGCAACCCAAAACCAGACCCTAAAGAAGATTTCTGCACTGTATGCGGCAGACTCCTAAAACCATCAAGCTTTTCAACAAAAAAATCTGACATCGCAAAAATAATTGCAATAGCCGCTAGCGTAATCTTGTTAATCTCAGTTCAAGCTCCCGTATTCGCCTTAACCCAAACATCGCCAGCAATCATCATAAACACTCCTTCAGGACAACAAATATCCACAAACATTCTACCGCAAATCTCAGGCTATAACCTACACTTTGCCTACCGCGACTCGGAATTTGAACAGCAAGCCAAACAAGACATGTCCCTAGTCTACATATACTCATCCCAAAACGAATCAAAAGAACCCATATGGGTTGCAATTGAAATAGCTTCAACCCGCTCTTCGCTTCACAGATGGGAAACATGCCTAATAACCTATCCGCTTTCTCATGGGTATGCCCCAAAAGTAAACCAAATAGAACTAAAAGACATAAAGCTAAACGAAAACCCACCAATAATAGGCAGATATTTCGCCTTCACCTACACACGTACAAATCAAACTCAAGCAGTTCTTTACTGGTATGAAACCGCAACATTCACAATAAACCAGACATCCCAACAGAAAAACGCAAAAATAAGCGTAATCGCGTATCCGGACTCCCCTGAAGACCTTCCAAACATCGAACCCCAACTCACAAACATAGCTGAAAACATTGTAAAATATTGGCAGCCAATAAAAACATGGTCCCAAATAACCATGCTCATATCCCAAAACGGATTAACCGTTGCCACAGTAACCACCACTGTATTGGCTGCCCTAACAATCTTCTACCTTTTTGAAATTCACCGGCAGAAAAAAGCCAACACAAACGCCTACCACAAACTCTCAGAAGTAAACAAGCAAACTGCAGACATAGTCAAAGAAACAGAAAAGAAACGCCTAATCCCAACACTGATCAGTATTTTGGAAACCTACAGAGAAAAAACAGGAAAAACTATAACAAAGACCCAACTGCTGAAAAGGCTTACAGAGGTTGAAAAAACCGGAATAGTAAAACGCACATTCACAAACAATAATGATGAACCTATAGTAATATGGAAAACCCAGATACAACTCAAATGATGAAAGGGCATATACCATGCGAAAAAATAACATAAACTTTGCAAAAACCTCAGGCTTTATAACCCTCGCCTTAGGCGCGGCTTCCTTAATCGCTTCAATTCTGTATAACTCCCAAATACTAGCCTTTATAGGCTTAGGACTAACCTTCTGGGGCATCATCCTAACCTATATACAAACAGAAGAGTATGTGAAAGGAAGTCTCCTACCGGCCACATGCCTATCAGCCTTAGAAACGCTAAACCAAATAATGGAAGAATTAGGCTACAAAGAAAAAGCAATATACCTTCCTCCAAAATACTTGACAGATCCAGAAGCCAACAAAGCCTACATGCCAAAAAACAAAGAATCCAAACTGCCAACACCTGAACAAACACAAGGGAAAGAAAACCGGGTTTTCCTCCAAAATCCCCAAGGCATAATACTAACACCGCCGGGAAGCGAGCTAACAAAACTTTTCGAGAAAACCCTAGAAACAAACTTCACTAAAGTAGACCTGCAATATCTTCAGCTTAACCTGCCCAAACTCTTAATAGAAGACTTGGAAATAGCCCAAAACCTTGACGTAACAGTGGAAAACAACAAAGTCAACGTTACCATAGAAAACTCATCCTATCAAAGTCTAACAAAAGAAGCCGCAAAACTCTCGAAACTTTACGAAAGTTTAGGCTGCCCACTCAGCAGTGCTATAGCATGTGCCTTAGCTAAGGCTACGGGAAAACCTGTAACCATCGAAAAGCAACAAATAATCGACGAAAACAAGACTCTCAAAATAGAATACTTGCTAATAGAAGAGGCGAAAGCTGGGCAATGAACTTTCCATTAGACTTCTGGAACATAAGCCTTATGACCGCCATAACAGCCATAATCCTCCTTGTTACATCAGAGATGCTGTCCCCAAACTATGGAAAAGTACACATAAAAATTGACAGGAAAAAGCTGAAAAAAATTGCAATAGCCTTCTCAATAGTGTTCTTAGCGACAGTGGCCATACGAATAATAGGAATAATCATCTCATAATTTTGCAAAAAATGCGGAACACTTGCGCAACTTTTCTATATTTATCCTTCATAATGATTTATAAAGTGTGAAAAACACTTAATCAACGAGGGAGACAATGAGAAGGCTAACCATACTGTTCGCAATATTCGTAACTCTAACTATTCTGGCGATACCAGCAGTTAGCGCATGCCAAGACGACTGTGGATGCCGCAATACAATCCAAGTGATCCCTGTAGGATCCCAAAAAACAGGCGACCCAATAGTTACAGGGAACCCTGCAAACCTCGAGATATTCCACACAGGAAAAGGGCCTATAACAAACGTCTCGTTACTCATAGTAATAAACAAACCAACATATGACGCTTTAAAAAATATTACAGTAGATGGTGAACTCTTCCTAGAAAAGAGTGACTTTAGGCCTGCGGATACTCAAAAAATACCGCCAAAAAACCCAACGGGCGATTATCCTGGTTCTTTATGCCAGTATAACGTAGCTGCAATAAAAGACAAAATGAACGAAAAAGGCAAAACGGTCTATTACGCTGTTAAATTCTTCACGAATAAAATCACAACATCACCGAATAAGTTTACATTAAGGGTTAATTTGGAGTCTTCAGCCGATCTTAAGGCATTAGTGCTCGCATTGGGTAGGTACGATTCAAAAGTAACTTGCAAGTGCAGTGTTAAATGTGTTGAGCCTTTTAACGCTTGCAGCAGTTTCAGCAAAAGCACCTTTGTTGTTCCAGAAGCATCAACACTGGCCTTGACATTAGCCCCGCTTTCCGCAGTAGCGGGTTTCTATTTCGTGCGCCGCAAAAAGAAACTTTAAAGCCAAAGCAAACCTATTCCAACCACGTAACTATCCTTATTTATTTGAGAGTTTTCATATTTTTGAGGCTTAACCAGAATTGAACAAGCTTTCAAAAACTCAACAAATAGAGCAGAGGATACTGCAGGTCATAAAGGAGAAAAAACCCGAAAACGTTAAAGAACTTTTAACTTTCCTGCAAGGCGAGCTTCAAATCTCTGAAAATGAACTGTTAAAGGTAATAATGAAACTGCAAAATGATGGAAAAATAACCTTCCAAAAACAATTATCTACCCCTCAAAATTTTTTGGCATACTTGAAAACAGAAAAAACGTACTGGTACTGGCTAACCATAACCATCGCAATTATAACAGCGGCAATCGTGTTCACAATTCCTGAAGATTTCCACCCATGGGTTTACGTAAGAAATGTGCTGGGAGCCATATTTGTTCTATGGCTGCCTGGCTACACCTTCATAAAAGCACTTTTCCCGGCAGAAGTTCCTATAAAAACCTCAAAAGAGTCCTTGGACACGATAGAACGGATAGCCCTAAGCCTTGGAATGAGCTTAGCCCTTGTACCCATTGTAGGGTTGCTTCTAAACTACACGCCGTGGGGTATACGCCTCATCCCCATAGTTCTAAGCCTTTTCGCAGTAGTCATAATTTTCTCCACAGCTGCTCTAGCAAGAGAATATCAGCTTGCAAAACAAAAATTAAAGCCACAGCAAGAACCGTGAGCGTAGAAACTTTATGGAATACGACCTGGAAAAAGTAGCAGAAGACTCAGCCCGTGGAGGCTTTTTCCTAATTTCAGGAACAGCCCTTTCCACTGTAATAATGGCTGCTTCCTCAATCCTCATAGGAAGATTTCTAGGTCCAGAACTTTACGGACAGTACACTCTCATACTTGTTGTCCCTCAACTCCTTTTACTTTTTACAGACCTAGGCATAAACCAGGGCGTAATCAAATTCACCGCAAGCCTTCGTTCAAAAGGCGAAATCAGCCGCATACCGAGAATAATAAAATACGGGCTAATCATCAGAGCATCCGCCGGCATAGCCATATTCACCATAAACTATGCCCTTGCAGACTTGTTTGCGTCCATTTTACTCCAGAGACCAGACTTAGCCTTCTATGTAAGGCTTGCATCTACATCAATAATTTTTCAAGTAATATATACAACTGCAACATCAGCCTTTGTAGGTCTAGACAAAACAGAGTACAACGCCTTAACCACAAACATACAAGCAACCGCCAAAGCAATAATCTCCATAGCGCTTGTACTCTTAGGGTTCAGCATAGCCGGAGCCATAATCGGATACGTGGCAGGATATGTTATAGCATCACTCATAGGCGTATCCATACTATTCTTTTTAATGCATAAAAACCGGGGAAAACAAAGTATCAACAGCCTTTCAGACGACTTAAAAATCCTCATGAGTTACGGAGCTCCCCTTTACATATCTGTGCTCCTTAGCGGTTTCATCCCCATCTACCAAAACATCGTGCTTGCCATCTTCACCACCGACGCCGATATCGGTAAT
>JGI20130J15133_1001610_pt1 | contig 18468 bp, 19 predicted proteins | sample WasSprMetagenome_FD_15133 | JGI IMG/M metagenome (IMG submission 15133) | reverse complement strand
TGTTCATGACGAGGTACCTCCTGCATATCTCGAGGACTCCACTTATCATCAGCATCTTCTCGAAGTCGTCCAGCTTCCGCCGCAACGACCTGAGCTTCTCCCCCGCCTTGGCTAGGCGCAGGGGCATGGCCCTCCATTTAAGCCCTTCAATCTGCTAGTCCACGTTCGCGTGGCTTCAAGTGCGTTAAAAGGCGTGAAGGAGTGGCTAAAAACTCTTGCGCCTCGATAGATGTTCCTGCTGAAGCACGACCTTCTCCGCTAGCGCCACGTCCGCTATTCAATCCCTGACAGTCGCGACGAGCCTTCAACCGCGGACTACCTGACCTCCTCCCGCCCTGAAGAGCGAGGCTTTCAGTTGTAACAGTCAGCGACGCGATCCTGGGTTCGTAAACGTGATTGAAGGACGGGGCTGTTTCGTAGCTGATGTTTTAGGAGTTAGGTTTATAAGCTCTGACCCTATCAACACTTCTTGAGCTCGCCTAGGCGATGGGGGCGATGCTCCAAGCCTGGGCGGGTTGAAGGTGGATGGGAGCCTCGTTCCGTTGGGCTCGACGGCCGCCCATGACCCCACAGTAGCCACGAGAGCTTTGTGGGCGAGGTGGAAGTCCTTAGGTGCAACGAATAAATATAAATTGATGAGAATGAGCATCTAGGGACAAACGGCAAATAATTAAGCGGAAGGCTTATTAACATTCTTCTAGAGAGCTCTAGCCCGCGGGGGCCTAGGGAATATGGGTGATCGCCAAATCAAGGTCCGTTGAAATCTACGACACCACCCTCAGAGACGGAGCGCAGGGAATGAGGGTTACCTTCTCGCTCCAAGACAAGATAAGCCTNACNCTGAGGCTCGACGAGTTCGGTATCCCCTTCATCGAAGGGGGCTGGCCCTTCTCGAACCCGAAGGACGAGGAGTACTTCAAGGCAATAAGGGACTACCCTCTGAGGCAGGCGAAGGTCGTAGCCTTTGGGAGCACGAGGAGGAAAGGCGCTAAGCCAGAGGAGGACGAGAACCTCAACGCCATAGTCAAGTGCGACGTGGACTACGCGGCGCTCGTCGGCAAGTCTTGGATCCTCCACGTCAAGGAGGTCCTAAGGGTCAAGCCCGAAGAGAACTTAGACATGGTCTACGATTCAATAAGCTACCTGAGGGACCACGGGATAAAGGTGATATTCGACGCCGAGCACTTCTACGACGGCTACAAGGACGACCCGGAGTACGCGGTCAAGGTCCTAGAGGTTGCCCGGGAGGCGGGGGCCGAGAGAATAGTCCTCTGCGACACCAATGGAGGCACGCTGACCCACGAGTTCTACGAGATAACCAGGAAGGTGTGCGAGAAGTTCGGGAACTGCGTGGGGGTGCACTGCCACAACGACTCGGGCTTGGCGGTGGCCAACAGCTTGATGGCCGTGGTGGCGGGGGCTGTCCACATTCAAGGGACCGTCAACGGCATCGGGGAGAGATGTGGAAACGCGGACCTCTGCCAGATAATACCCGCCTTGGAGGTCAAGATGGGCTACAAGGCCCTGAACTCGGGCTTCAACGGCCTCCGGGGCTTGAGGGACCTATCGCTGTTCGTCTACAACTTGATCGGCATGGAGCCCAACCCCTACCAGCCCTACACTGGGCAGTACGCCTTCGCTCACAAGGCCGGAACCCACAGCGACGGGGTGATAAAGGTCTCGAGGGCCTACGAGCACATAGACCCGGAGCTCGTGGGCAACGAAAGGTTCATAGCCGTCTCCGAGATATCTGGCAGGTCAGCCATAGCCTACAAGGCCAAGAGGTTCGGCCTCAGCCTTGAGAGGAACGACTCCGTCGTTCAAGGCCTTGAAAATGGTCAAGGAGCTCGAGGCCTCGGGCAAGATATTTGAGGACGCCGACGGCTCGCTATACTTGCTGTTGTTAAAGGCCATGAACGCGTACAGGCCCCACTTCGAGGTACTGTCCTGGGCCGTAACGAGCAGGGGCGGCAAGGGAGGTCTGAGGTCCCTCTGCACGGTAAAGCTGAGGGTCAAGGACAAGATCGTCACAAGCATAGCCGAGGGGCTGGGCCCGGTGCACGCGCAGGACTTGGCCCTCATGAGGGCCCTGAGGTCCGAGTACCCCGACTTGGAGCGCGTCAGCCTGATAAACTACAAGGTGTCGATAGTCGGGAGGAGCGCGGGAACGGCCTCCGTCGTCAGGGTGCTCATAGAGTTCAAGGGCGACGGCGAGCACTGGACTACGACCGGGTCTTCGGCCAACATACTCGAGGCGAGCATGGAGGCGCTGGTCGAGGGGTACGAGTACTACCTCCACAGGCGCGAGGCCAAGCAATGAACGTCGGGCAAGCCAGCTTCATTAAACTTATAAGCATAGTTAAGACATAACCCTCTTGGGGCGCCTTGTTTCGAAGGTCTGAGGACCCTTAGGGTAAAGGCCCTCACCGACAGGATAACCATCGAGGACGCCATGCGGTGCCTGCTAGGCTTGAGCAGGGACGAGGTCAAGGTCTACTTCATGCTCCTGAAGAACCCCATGACCGTCGAGGAGATAGCCGAAGTGTTGGGCAAGAGCAAGCCGACCGCCTACAGGATAGCCGTCAAGCTCACGAACATGGGCCTCTTGATCAGGAGGCCTTGCATAATGGAGAGGGGGGGCTACTACTACAAGTACGAGGCCGTCGAGCCCGAGAGGGTGAAGAGGGGCATCCAAGAGGCCCTCAACGTCATATGCAAGAGAGTCCTGGAGGCCTTAAGCCAAGACTTCGTGGAAGTGATGAAGAGGTTGCAGGGCGGCGAGGCGAAGGAGAGGAAGGACGAGGGCACTAAACCCCAGTAATCGAGCTCCTTTTCAGAATTTCTTCAACCTCGACAAACGCTTAACTACTCGTCCACGCTCGGGCTAGCGGGGATGAAGCTTGTCCACTAGGATATCGCCCCTCCAAGTCTACAAATTCCTGCCCGGGATAAACTGCAAGAAGTGCGGGACCACGTGCATGGGCTTCGCCGTCAAGCTCATCAGAAGAGAGGCCAAGATAGAGGACTGTCCCCCGCTGGTCGGCGACCCCAAGTACTCCGATAGGCTTGCAAAGCTCAGGGAGCTCTTGGCGCCCCTGCTCTCGGCCGCGGAGACCCTAGTACAGGTTGATCCGGAGAAGTGCATAGGTTGTGGCAACTGCATAGTGGCGTGCCCTGAGAACGTGATTCTAGACCCCCCGTCGGCTGGGGGGCGCAACTCCAAGAGCCCCAACGCGCTGTGGACCGTCGAGGACGGCAAGATAAAGGTCTTGCACATCGAGAAGTGCAGGCGCTACCCGCCCTCGAGGATGAACTGCAACGTGTGCGAGCTCGTCTGCTACAGCGGGGCGATAAAGGTGGTGGCGTGAGGATGATCGTGGAGAACGTCGTGTGCTCAGGTTGCTCGTTGCTTTGCGACGACGTGGACGTCGAGGTCGAGGACTCCTCGATAAGCAAGACGAGGGGGGCCTGCAGCCACGGAGACGCTAGGCTCAAGGGCCTTCAGCAGAATAGGCTCGGGGAGGCCTTGGTCGATGGCAACAAGGTCGGCGTTGATGAGGCGATCGAGCGGCTTGTCGAGATGTTGAAGTCGGCTAGGAAGCCCTTGATATACGGGGGAGAGCGCTCCAGCAACGTTGCCATAGAGCTGGCGCTGAGGATCGCCGAGAAGCTGGGCGCCTACTACGACGCCCCGCAGTCGATATGCAGGGCCTTGCTGCCCCTCCAGGAAGAGCTTGGGGTCAAGGGCTCGAGGCTCGAGGAGGTACTCGACGAGGCCGACTTCGCGGTCTACTGGGGGGTCAGCGCAGCAGACACACACCTACGGCACGCCAGCCGCTACGCGGTCATGCCCCGGGGCAGGGTGGCGAAGATGGGCAGGGAGAGCAGGATAGTGGCGTCGATCGACATAAGGGAATCGATGAGCATGAGGATAGCCCAGCACAGGGTCGTCATAGACCCTTGCTCGGACGTCGAGGTGGCGAGGGCCATTATGGAACTACTGGATGGGCGCGCTCCGCGACTGAGGGCTGAGGTGACGAGGCAATTAGCCCTACTGGCCTCGGACCTCAAGAGGGCCTCATTCGCGGCACTGTTCGTTGGCTCAGGCGTCTTGAGGTGCGGGGAGGGCACGAAGGCAGTCTTAGAGCTCGCGCGCAAGCTGAGCAATAGGTGCAAGTGCTCGGTCCACCCTATGGCCGAGAACGTGAACTCCTACGGGCAGGCAAAAGCTACGTGGAGGGCCTTGAAGACCTGCTTCCCCTACGACTTCAAGCAGAGGGGGCTGGCGGAGCCTGCGCAGGCCTTGATCTCGAGGGGGGCAGTGGACTTCGTCCTAGCCATCAACAGCGACCTCCTGGTCCAAATTCCCTTGGAGGCCTCGAAGAGGCTCAGGGGCAGGGTCTGCTGCACCACTGAGCTGAGGAGCGTGACCCAGGCGTACTCGAAGGTTGCGATACCGGTCAAGGTACTGGGGGTCGAGGCAGGCGGCGTGGTGACGAGGACCGACGGCGTCGAGGTGGAGCTAAGGCCCTTCGTCGTCAACAGAGAAGTCCCTAGCGAGGAGGAAGTCTTAAGCCGCATACTGGCCCTCATCTAAGGGGCCCGAGATGTTCCAGCGCGACGAAGGGCCGGGCCGCAAGGAGCCGGGGAGGGTACTGCTCTTCGTATGCAGGTGCGGGACCAACATAGCTGGTGTGGTGGACGTAGAGAGGGTGGTTAGGCACTTCTCCGGGAGAGAGGGGGTAGTCGTCAGGGATCAAGAGCACTGCTGTAGCGACGAGGGAATCAGGAGGATAAGGGAGGCGATAAGGGAGGAGAAGGCCGACAGGCTCGTAATAGCGTGTTGCACCCCGTCGCTCCACGGAGAGCTGTTCAGGAGGGTGGCCGAAGAGTCCGGCTTGAACAGGGGATTCGTGGAGATAGTGAACATAAGGGAGCAGTGCTCGTGGGTCCACTATCACGACCCCGAGAGGGCCACCAACAAGGCGATAGATCTCATAGAGATGGCATTGGCTGCGACGTCGCGCGCCTCGCCGGCCAAAGTGATTAAGGTGCCCGCAGAGCGGTCCGTCCTGATAATAGGCGGAGGGGTCGCCGGGGTCACGGCGGCCCTCTCGTTGGCGGAGATGGGCTTCAAGGTCTACTTGGTGGAGAGGGAGGGCTTCATTGGGGGGCACATGGCTAAGTGGGACAAGGTGTATCCAACGCTCGACTGTAGCATATGCGTCTTGGGGCCGCAATTGTCCAAGGTGTACAACCACCCCCACATAGAGGTGCTGACATTGAGCGAGGTCAAGTCAGTAAGGGGCTTCCCGGGCAACTACGAGGTCGAGGTGCTGAAGAGGGCCAGATACGTGGACGAGAAGCTCTGCAATGGGTGCAACAGGTGCCTCGAGGTCTGCCCGATACAGCTCCCCAACGAGTACAGCTACGGCATCGGTTTTAGGTCAGCCGTGGTGAAGCCGTACCCCGAGGCCGTACCCCAAGCCCCCTACATAGACCTTAGGCACTGCATCGGGTGCTACTGTTGCGTTGGAGTCTGCGACCCCAAGGCCATAAACTTCAAGGAGGAGGACAGGGTCCTCAAGCTCAAGGTNGGGGCGATAATAGTGGCCGTGGGCTTCAGGCCCTTCNACCCCAAGGTGCTCGAGGAGTACGGCTACGGCAGGATACCAGACGTCATAACCAGCGCCGAGTACGAAAGGCTCCTGAACAGCTCAGGGCCCACAAGGGGGAGGATCGTCAGGATATCGGACGGGGATGAGCCTAAGAGGGTAGCCTTCTTACAGTGCGTCGGTAGTAGGAGCGACAGGATAGGCCGCAGATACTGTAGCAGGGTGTGTTGCAACAACGCGATAAAGCAGGCCATCCAGACTAAGCTCGTGAAGCCCGACGTTGACATCACGATATTCTACGTCGACGTGAGAGCTACGGGGAAGCTCGCTGAAGAGGCCTACAGGCGGGCAATGGACTTGGGGATAAACTTCGTCAAGGCGAGGGTGGGCGAGCTGAGGAGGACGAAGAACGGTAAGGTGAAGGTGTTCTACGAGAACATCTTGACTTGCGAGTTCGTGGAAGAGGAGTTCGATTTGGTGGTCTTGAGCGTGGGGATGGAGCCCCCGGAGGGCCTCAGGGACTTGGCCTCGATGCTTGGGGTGCCCCTGAGCGAGGACGGATTCCTCTCGGAGTACCACCTCAAGCTGAACCCGGCGGACACCTTCATCAAGGGAGTCTACTTAGCTGGCGCCTGCTCGGGCCCCAAGGACATAACCGAGTCTGTGACCCAAGCAGGCCTAGCGGCGTCGAGAGTCGCGGAGCTCTTGCGGAGGGGGGAGATAGAGCTCGAAGTGCACGCTCCAACGATCGACCGGTCCAAGTGCAAGCTCTGCCTGAACTGCGTCCGCGCGTGCCTCTTCGGCGCGCTGAAGGCCGGCAAGGGGGTCGTGGAGGTCGACGAAGTGACGTGCAGGGGCTGTGGGGCTTGCGCAGCTGCGTGCCCGACAGGGGCCCTCGTCCTCTCGGGCCACTTGAACGACGAGCAAATCTCGGCCATGTTGAGGGCCTTGCTCTCGAGGAAGAGCGAGTACCCTCTGATAGTCGCGTTCATGTGCATGTGGTGCGGCTACGCCGCGGCCGATAATGCAGGCCTCAACAAGATGCTCTACCCCACGAACATCAGGGTAATCAGGGTCCCCTGCACTGCGAGCATCTCCCCAAAACAAATCTTAGAGGCCTTCAGGCTGGGAGCTGATGGGGTTATGATAGTGGGTTGCTACGAACAGGACTGCCACTACAGGGTCGGGAGGATAAGGGCCAACGAGAGGGTCAAGGTCCTTAAGGAGCTCTTGAAGGGGGTCGGCATAAACCCGGAGAGGCTCGTGATCGACGGAGTGGCTGCATCTGAAGGTAAGAAGGTAGTTGAGCTAGTGAGGTCGTTTACGGAGAAGGTGGCTAAGCTCGGGCCAACGGGCTCAGAGTTCGAGGTGTAGGCCTTGCAGTTCTTCAAGCCGACGATGGAGGTCGAGGTAGGAGAGGAGGCCTTAAGCTATAAGTGGAAGGCCCCGGTCTTGGAGAAGAGGCTCGTCTACGACGTCCGCAAGTGCTTCGGTTGCGGCCTGTGCGAGATCGTGTGCCCCGTGAACGCAATATCCATGGGCCCGGTGAAGGAGATAGCGTCTGGAAGGGTCGAGGCCCCCTACATAATAATCGACGAGACCAAGTGCGTCGTCTGCCCGCTCTGCTCATCGATTTGCCCCTCAGGGGCCTTGAGGGTCGAGGCCCCCTTCGACTTCGAGCACCCTAGGGTCAGGGGGCGCATAGAGGTGCAGCGGGACAAGTGCATCCCGTGCCTGCTGTGCGAGAGGGTGTGCCCGAAGAGGGCTATAAAGGCCAAGGTCTCGGTCAAGAAGAAAGAAGACCTCGTCAAGTACCTCAGAGAGGAGGAGGCTTGGGGCAAGGGGGAGATAAGCATAGACGTCGACAAGTGCTGCTTCTGTGGCCTGTGCGAGCTCCTCTGCGAAGCGATAAAGATAGAGTGGACGGACCCTCGGCCCCCCGACTTCAAGCCGGGGCTTTCAATAACCGTCGACGAGAAGAAGTGCGACTACTGCGGCCTGTGCGAGAGGATCTGTCCCGTGGGGGCGATAAAGGTCGAGTGCTCGGAGTCGGCGCCCAGGGAGGTGGGAGAGCCCAAGGTCGAGGGTTCGATAGAGGTCGGCGAGGAGTGCGTGTGGTGCGGGCTCTGTAGCGAGGTGTGCCCGACGCAGGCCATCGGGGTAGAAAAGCCCTTCGAGGGGGACGTCTACATGGTCGAGCCGAATGAGTGCGACCCCTCGGGCTGCAAGAACTGCATCAACATATGCCCTACGAAAGTTGTCTACGTCGCCAGGCCCCCCTCCAAGGAGAAGATGTCCTTCGCAAAGGACTACTGCATATTCTGCGGCGCTTGCGAGAAGTCCTGCCCCGTGGACGCGATCAGAGTGGTCAGGAGGGGCATGAGGGTCGAGGGCTCGAACTCTCCTTGGCTCGAGATGAGCCAAGAACGGTTCAAGAGGGTCCTGCAGGACTACAGGCCCCCTAAGCCTAGCGTCTACCACAGGCTCGTCAGGGTGGAGGAGGCGCTGGCTACCCCTCCACAGCCCTCGCCCGTCCCACCAGCTCCGAGGGGCTTCGCCAAAGCCGTAGAAGGCATCGACAAGATCTTGGGGTTGCTATCGAGCGTGCCGGGGAGGGTCCTCTTCGAACGTCACGAGGTCGACAAGTTACTCTCGAAGCTAAGAGGTGAAGAGGGTGGCTAGGCTGGTGGGCTCTCCGCTCGACTTGGAGACCTGTACCCTTATCACCGAAGGACTCTCGCTCGGCCCGAGAAGCGCCATCGCGTGCGGCGCGGGCGGCATGAAGGCCAGCCCCCTCTTGACGTCGCCCCTTATCCTCGCCCGAGCCCTCACTGAGCCATGTCGAGAGGAGACCTCCACGACGTCGCCCTCCTTGACCCCTATGGAGGATGCGTCCTCTTGGTTTAGGTATATCGTCGCTGACTCTCTGAAGTACTCCTCGCTTAAGGACCCCAAGCGCTTGGCCCTCTCGAAGTCGTGGAAGGCCTCTAGGACCAAGTCGAGCTCAAGCTTCATAGCGAGCTCGGTTAAAGGGAGGTGGTGACAATAGATAAGCTTTCCTCGGAGCCCAACAAGTGCGTTCAATGCGGCGCTTGCACCTCTGCTTGCGCTGTTTCGAGGGCGACCAAGAGGTTCAACCCCCGCCTATTGATTTACGCGGCCAAGAAGGGGCTGATAACCGAGCGCGAAGACATATGGCTCTGCTTGAACTGCCACATTTGCGAGGCTAGGTGTCCCAATTCGGTCAGGATCTCGGACTTGATACTCGACGCTAGGAGAAAAGTCTTAGAGAGGCACGGCGAAGAAAGGGTCTCGGAGTTCTATTCAAGCTTCGTCAGGGCTCTGCTCAACATCGGCGTAATGGCCTTCGTCACTAGCAGTAGAGTCGAGGACTTCAAGTCTGAGAGCGGGCTCAACATCCCGATGCTCACGGAGCCCTTGAAGTCGGAGCTCCACGAGCTCTTGAAGAAGATGAACCTAGAGGCTAGGCTGAAGGAGGCTATGGGAATTGAGAGGGAGTGATGGGACGAAGGAGGTAGTCCTGTACCCGGGCTGCGTCTCCCTCAACAAATACCCCGGGATCGTAAAGTCGTCGATCGAGTTGTTGAAGATCCTGAACGTGAACGTCAGGCTCCCGACGAACATGCTATGTTGCTCGCGCCCGCTCGAGAGGATAGGTATTATAGGGGAAGAGCACACCAACGCGCTCGCTCGCTTCAACGTAACCAAGTTCATGGACAATCCAGACGAAGTCGTTGTGGTGTGCAATGGTTGCTACTTAGCCCTTCGCAGAGCGCTAGAGGCTGATGAGCTTGGAAAGGACGCGGAGGTCAAGGCCAAGTGCTCCCACATAGCTGAGCTCTTATGGCACGGTAGGCATGAGCTCGCTAGGAAGGCGAGGACCAGGATGGAAAAGTTGAAGGTGGCCGTCCACGTGGGTTGCCACTATCTCTTCTACCCTCACGGCGACATAGTCAAAGGGGAAGAAGGCGAGGACATTCTAGAGGACATAGCGCTTGCATTCAACGCAAACGTGGTCGACTACGAGGAGAGGCGAACATGCTGCGGAGGAACGATCGTCAAGTGGTTTAGGGACGTCACTTTTTCCATACCTCGAAGGAAGCTCGAAAGCATCATAGAAAGCGGGGCTGACGTGATCCTGACCATGTGCCCCTACTGCTTGAGGACCTTCATCAGAGCCCAGCAGAGGCTCAAGAAGCTCAAGGAGGTCGAGAGGGCGGTGCCCACGCTTCACGTCTCCCAGTTCGTTGCCATAGCCTTAGGCTTGGACCCCTTGAAGAGCGCGGGGCTCCACCTGCAAATGTCAGCTCAAGAGCTTGAGGGCCTGCGCCGCCTCCTGACCTTTTAGGAGTCTTACTCCTTATTGGTAGCTCTCCGGCTCTCAGAACCCTCGACCTCCGGCTGGAGCAACGATGCCAAGGCTATTATGGCGCTCGAGGCGGCGAAGTCGGTCGCTATCGTTACGCCGGGACATAGATCCACGACTGCCGAGGCGAACCTGAAGACGCCCTTCGGTATGCCCTCCCTCGAGCCCACCAAGACGTTGACCCTCTTGCCGCTTAGCAGGAGCGACCTCAACCTCTCGCTCATCGAACCCACGTAGTCCCCCTCGGGCTCGAACACTATCATCACCTCGCCGGACCTCTCCCTGACCAGCTGGAACAGGTCTTGAACTAGGACTGGGACCTTGTGGACCTCCCTGCCGTAGACCCTGCGCTGTATCTCGTACCTGGTCCTTATGCCCTCGTAGACCCCGTCTATGAAGTCCCTGAGCTGCTTGGCATCGACTGATCCCATGATGGCTATGACTAGCTCGCCGACCTCGAATGTCTGCACGGCCCTGCCTATCCTCACCCCCATGGTCCTTGTGGCCTCCTCGTCTCCTAGATAGGGTAGCTGGACGACGGACATCCTCCTCAGGACCCTGAGGATGGGCCTCTTCTGGGGGCCCAACTTCCTGTACTCCTCGCTTCCGGGGTACAGGGCCACGTAGGCCCTATCGCCTATTATCTCTATGGCCACGACCTTGTCGGGCCTGTCCAGGTTCACGGAGGCCCCCGTCGCCTCCTTTACGAGGGCGCCCACGGCGACGTTCACGTCTATGCTCGTGAACCCATGCCTCCCGCGCCTCGTGGTCCTGACGGCGAAGGTCTCGTCTGGCCCTATGAGGCCTTTAACGGCCTCGACGGCGGTGGAGGCGATTTCCCTCAGATCAGCCCTGCACTCGGCTATGGACTTTACGGCCCTCTCCACCTCGACGACCTCTTCATTGATCCTCTTCAGCAACTCGTCCTCGTTCGGCGCCTCGACCAAGACCAGTCCCGCAAATCCTTGGGGGGACGCCTGAACCTTAGCCTCCGGACACAGCTCCTTTATCCTAGCGGCCGCCAGCTTCTCCATGCCCAGCAGGGTCTTGGCCACTATCACGCCTACCGCCAAACCTTATAGCCCGGGATACCGAATGGCTCTATCGGGCTGTGAGCTGGCATGCCGCGCCTGACGAGTGATGAGGCCTTCAATACGCGAGCCCACCCCTCGCACGATGGCCTCATGCGATAGATCTTAACCGGATCATATCAAGGAGAGCCACTTGCTCCCTCCTTTCTGTAAAGTCCCCACGACGTTTATCTTCTCGCCACACTTCGGGCAGGAATTTTCTGCCGTGAGCCTCCACTTCAGTATGTCGAAGGAGAACCGCTCTATCAAGACCTCCCCGCACTTGGGGCAGTACGTGTGCTCGAGCCTGTGCCCAGGGACGTTCCCTATGTAGACGTACCTCAGCCCGACGTCCATGGCCACCTCGGCGGCCTTCTCGAGTGTCGATACGGGCGTCGAGGCCACCTCGTAGAACTGGTAGTCCGGGTGGAACCTCAGCAGGTGGAAGGGCGTGTCCTTGCCCAGTACCTCGACGACCCTCGACGCCAGCTCCCTGACCCTCTCGAGGTCGTCCCCGTACTTCGGGACCACGAGGTTCGTGACCTCGACGAATATGCCGCACCTCTTCATCTCCCTCAGGGTCTCGAATATGGGCTCGGGGTCCGGGACGGACATGAGCTCCCTGTAGAACTTGGGATCCCCCGAGCCCTTGAAGTCCACCGTGGCGGCGTTCAGGTAGGGGCTTATGGCTTTGACGGCCTCGGGGGTCATGTAGCCGTTGGTCACGAAGGTGTTGAATAGCCCCCTCTCCTTGGCCAGCCTCGCCGTGTCGTACGCGTACTCGAAGAATATCGTGGGCTCAGTGTAGGTATAACTTATGCCGTGACAACCATACTTCAGGGACGCCGAGACCACCTTCTCTGGCGGGAAGTCGACCCCCTCTATCTCCTTGCTCTGGCTTATGACCCAGTTATCGCAGAACTTGCACCTGAAGTTGCAACCGACGGTCGCTATGCTCATCACTGCTGACCCCGGGTAGTAGTGGAAGAGGGGCTTCTTCTCTATCGGGTCTATGTTGGCCGCTATCGACTTCCCGTAGACCAAGCTGTAAAGGACGCCGTCGACGTTCTTCCTGACGCCGCAAAAGCCTGTAGAGCCCTTCGGTATTCGGCACCCCCTGTGACAGAGGTTACACTCGACGCTTCCATCAGAGAGCTGGGAGTACAGCATGGCCTCCTTCAACTACGGCCTCCCCAATCCCTTTTAGTAGGGGCTAAATTTCAAATTTGTCGCAGTTATGAAGAGGCCGCAAGAAACATGAAAGGTCAGTTAAGAAGAGGTCAAGAATAGCAGGCCACACGGCCATCTAAGCCTTCTCGACCGCTTTTGCAATGGCACTTACTTCCCTGCCCTTTGGAAACCCTCCGTACTTCTCCCTCAGCTCCCTGTAGAGGACCTTCCAGCCACTCATCTTAGGCAGGCTCTCGAGGAATATCACGTGCCTAGGTACCTTGTAGCTTGCTATTCTCTCTTTGCAGAACTCTATGATCTCCTCCGGGGTGGCGTGTGCTCCCGGCTTCAGCACTATGGCCGCAGCTGGGACCTCTCCCCTCCTCTCGTCGTACTTGGCGAAGACGGCGGCCTCAGCGACCTTGGGGTGCTTCAGCAACACGTTCTCGACCTCGGCTGGGTATATCTTCCAGCCCGACATTATTATAACGTCCTTCTTCCTAGCGGTTATGTAGAGGACCCCATCTTCATCTAGATAGCCCAGGTCACCAGTCAAGAACCAGCCGTCTGACGTGAAGGCCTTCACCGTTTCCTCGGGGTTCCTCCAGTAACCTTTTGCCACGCCGGGCCCCCTTAGAGCTATCTCGCCGACCTCCCCCGGCCCCAGCTCCTTCGAGGGGTCTTGGGGGTCGACGATCTTCACCTCGCAGTACCCGACGGGCGCCCCCACGCTCCTGTACCCCTTGGAAAGTCGTTGGAACGACGCCGGGACCGCCGTGGCCGTGCCGACGACTATGGTCTCGCTGAGCCCGTAGGCGTTGACGACCTCTATGTGGGGGTACCTCTCGACGAACCTCCTCCAAGTATCTTCGGGGGTCGTCGCGCCACCTGTTATTATGCACCTCGCGCTCTTGAGCATCTCCTCGGGGCCCGGGGGCGCGTGGACCAGTGAGTAGAGGACCGGGGGCATCCCTGACAGGACCGTGGCCCCGTAGTCGCTCGCTAGCCTCAGGTACTCCTCGAGGTTGAAGCGCTCCATGATCACGAACGTGGCCCCGTACCTCAGGGCGGTTATACCCCAGCTGACGCCCACGTGGAAGTGGGGGTATATGCCCAAGTAAACGTCGCTCTCCGTCAGCCTCAGGACCCACCTCTCGGCCTCGACGGCGGCCATCCAGTTGCCGTGGGTCAGCATGGCTCCCTTGGGCCTCCCGGTCGTCCCCGACGTGTACTGTATCTGGCAGATGTCGTCGAGCGAGCAGTTCTCGGGGCGGCACCTCGGCGGAGAGCCCTCCAAGAGCTCCCTGAGGCTGATGGTCCCCTTAACGCCCTTGAGCGACACAATCGTCACCTTGCTCAGGTCTGCCTCCACCTTCGGCAACACGTTCAGGAAGACGTCGTCCAGCGCTATCACGACCTTCGGCTCCGAGTCCCTTACTATGTTGGTCATCTCCTCGGACTTGAAGTCCGGGTTGGCGGGGACCGCTATCGCCCCTATCCTCCAGACAGCGAAGTAGCTCACTATCGTCTCGGGCCTGTTGCCGAGGCAGACCAAGACCCTGTCGCCCTTCCCGACGTTCAACCCCTTGAGGCCGTTGGCTAGGGCGCAGACCCTCTCCAGCAACTCCTTGTACGACATTGCCTGCCCGCCCTTCGGATAAACTATTGCCTCCTTGTCGCCGTAGTATATCGCGTTCGAGTCTAGGAAGGAGGTGAAGTTCAAGGCATTTCACCCCAAGAGCTCGAGGACCTCTCGCGGAGGCCTCTTAGTGAGGAGGCTGACGATGAAGAACGTCGGGAGCGCAACCAGTAGTGCTGGGATGACGGAGTGTACGTTCGTGGCCTTGTACAGGAGCACGTGCCACGAGAGGCCTACTACGAGGCCCGATATCATGGAGGCTATGGCCCCGGTCCTCGTGGCCCCCTTCCAGTAGAGCCCTATGGTCACAGGGCCTAGGAAGCAAACGAATATCGTGCCGAAGGCTGCGGCGACTATGTCGACTATTATCCCCGTCTGGACCAAGGTCAGCAGCAGCGATATTACTGCGAAGGCTATGNGTGANGCCCTGGCCAACAGCATGAGGGTTCTCTCGCTCGCGTTCGGCTTGGCCAGCCGGACCACGTCCCTAGTGAGGGCCGCCGAGAGCACCAAGAGGGTCACTGCGAGGGTCGATATCGACGCAGCCACGGGCGCCGCTAGTATCAGGCCCCTCAGGCCCGAGGGAGCCAACAAGCCCACCGTCCTAGGTATGACCCAATCGACGTCCTTCATGAGCTTGGCTACCTCGCCCTGCGATAGCGTGGGGTCCAAGATCAGGTGGCAGAAGGCCCCCAGTGAGAAGACGGCCATAGCGTAGGCAGCCACCAAGACTGGCCCCAAGATCCTACCCCTGCTTATCACCCTCGCGTCCTTGGCGGCGTAGAACTGCATCAACAGGCTGGGCAACGCTATCTGCGCCACGCTTATCGAGAAGGTTACGCTCATTATCAGTTGAGGAACGACGCCCGCCTTCATGGCCGAGGGAGGGCCAGCGCCGTCGAACTTGAGCCACATATCCCCGCTCATCCCGTTTATGGTCATGGACCGGAGCTCCTCGATCCCCCTGATGGGGCCGCCCACCGCGCTCATCACCAGCCCGAACGTCAGGAAGGCCGCAAGCAGCATCAGAGAGCCGAGTACCAGGTTGTTGAGGGCCGCGGCCCTGAGCCCTCCTAGGGCTACGTAGACCAGCGTTGGGAGCGCGAGCGCTACCAAGCCCACCTCGAAGCTCGTGTTGAACACCGTGGCTATTATTATGGCCCCTCCCTTGTAGACGCTCGTGAGGTACAGGGTGAACAAGAACATCATGACGACCGCGGCAACTGCCTTGGCCGCCCTGCTCTGGTACCTGTGCTCTATGAAGTCGGGCACGCTCATTATGTTGGTCTTGGAGGCGTACTTGAACAGCCTCTCGGCCACTAGGATCCACATTAGCACAACCCCTATCACGTGCCAAGCCGTGAGCCAAGCCCCGAAGCCTAGGTTGTAGGTGTACGTGGCGCCCCCGCCTCCTAGGAACGAGGCAGCGCTGAAGTACGTGGCCATCAGCGAGAAGGCAAGGGTCACGGCCCCGAGTTCCCTATTGGCTAGGAAGAAGCCAGTCATCGACCTGCTGAGGCCGTAGCCCCGGAGCCCTATTACAATCACTATCGCCAGAACGGCCACTATTACTGAGACGTCTAGCAAGTCGACGGTAATCATCGCTTATCCCTCCTCGCCTTGTAGGCGCCGTAGAGCACACCCACCAATAGCATGACTATCGAGATCGCGTAGCCTACCGTTATCAGCGGGTCTATCTCCATCATCTGGGCTCACCTAGCTTAGAAAGCGACATTTTTGATAATTTTTAAAACTTTTCTGTACACTTGTGTACATTGATGAAAAGCGATATTAACTTGTCAGGCGAAGATATATGGCGTGGAATGAAGCTCTGCGAGCTACCCCGCACAAACGAGTACAAGGTTAAGGCCGAAGAGCCCTTAGCGGCCGCCATAAGCGCCCTGTCGAGGGGCTCTACAGCCGTGCTGGTGGTCGACGAGGGCGACAGGCTTCGAGGACTCGTCACTGCCTCAAGGGCCTTGAGCCTGTTGCCAGCCCTCACGATGAGCTCCAAGGTAGCTGGCCAGCCCGTGGGCCTCTTCGTCAGCGAGAGGGCCGTGACGATGCACCACGAGTACCCCGTGGAGGCCGCTCTACAACTAATGGTCGAGGAGGGGAGGAGCCACGTCGTCCTCGTGGACGGGCTGAGGGCCGTCGGCCTGTTGACGCATAGGTGCCTTCTGAGGGCCCTCTTGGGCACAAGGCTCGACTTAGACTTGAGGAGGCTGTTGGCGAGAGACGTGATCACACTCCTAGCTCACAACAGCCTTGCAGAGGCCTACAGGGCCATGACCGAGATGAACTACTATGAGGTCCCCATAGTCGAGGAGGAGGTCGTAGGGGTCGTCAGGCTCCGCGACGTGATCAGCGAGGTAGCCACTAAGGGCTTCGAGAGCCTCAAGCTGGTCAAGGTCTACAGTAAGTGCAAGCTCGTAGAGCGAGGTGCTAGGAGGTTCGACGAGGTGCTCGAGCTGGCGTTCAAGGAGGACCTTAACTTAGTGCCCGTGCTGAAGGACGACGGCTCCTGCGGCTTCGTGAAGCTTGAGGATGTCTTCATGCAGTTAGTGAGGGAGCTCGGGGCCTTCAAGGTGGCCGAGCTCATGAGCCAGCGCTTCATCACCCAGAGCGTCCGCGGAGCGTGAGGTCGTTGGCCATCGGGGCTAAGGTGAAGGTCGTCCTCCAGCCCTTAGAGCCTGTGGAGAGCGATGTGGTCTACGGGATCTCCTCGAGGCTCAATGAGTTGTTTAAGGTCTTCGAGTTCTCCATCTCCCGCAGGCACCTCGAGTTGCCACGCCATGCCTTCAACGAGGGCAGGAGGCAGTACAACTCTTCAGCTATACTTGACGAGCTAGTGAGGCTATACGAGAGGGGCTTCTTCGGGGGTTGCCAGAGAGTCGTGGGGGTGGCCGACGTCGACGCGTACGTGCTGGGCCTAAACTTCGTCTTCGGCGAGGCGTTGCTAGGAGGGCCCGTTGCGGCTGTGTACCTCGCCAGGCTCAGGCCAGAGTTTTACGGCAAGGCCCCCAACTGGGAGCTCTTCTTGGAGAGGGCGTGCAAGGAGGTCGTCCACGAGCTCGGGCACACCTTCGGGCTGAGGCACTGCTCCAACCCGAAGTGCGTGATGCACTTCAGCAACACAATCTTTGACACGGACTTCAAGGACGTCCTCTACTGCTTGCGATGCCAATCGGCCCTGATGCGAGCCCTGATCACTTAAAAGGCAAGCTTAATACCTCGAATCAAAGCTTCACTGCGTAGGAACTATGGGTTTGTACATGCCCTCAAAGGCCTACTTGGAGGTCGTGGTGGATTCTAGGGAGGCCACGACAGCCGAGCACGTGGTCGACGAGCTGAAGAAATTGGGCGTGAGGGTGCGAATAGAGTTCTTGGAGGCCGGGGATTACGTGGTCTCGAGAGACGTAGCCGTAGAGCGAAAAACCGTGAGCGACTTCGTCTCGACGCTGACGAAGAGGAACCTCTTTGAGCAACTGGACAAACTGAAGAGCTCCTTCAGCAAGCCCATGTTGATATTGGAAGGCGACATAAGCTCCATTCCCATGATGAGCTCGATAAGCATGAACGCGGTCTTGGGCGCCCTCGCATCGATAGCTAGGATGGGGGTTTCGGTGCTCCCATCGCCGTCGCCCTCCACGACGGCTAGGTTAATAGCCTCGCTGGCGAGGCAGGAGAGGAAAACGGAGCAACAGGTCAGGGTCAGGTGAAGCTAACTAAGAGGGAGGACATAAGCGAGGAGCAGATATTCTTCATGTGCGGCCTGCCCATGATAGGAAGGGAGAGGGCCGAGGCCATACTCAGGGTGTACAGGACTCCGATCGAGGCCCTGAAGAGGGTGGACGGCTGGTCGAGGATGGTGGACGGCATCGGGGAGACCATAGTCAAGAGGGTCAAAGAGGTCTTGGAGACCCCCTTTAAGCGTTGACAAGGTCAAAGAACGACGATGTTTTTGGTAAGTCAGTCGAGCAACTCCTCAGCATCCAACTAAGACGGTAGCCACTCATCATCCCAATGAAAGTAGGAGCAACCTCGCTTATATGTTTCTAGGCTAGGCGCGAGCTTCGGGGTTCGCAGACGTGCTATAGCTGACCGTCAGGCTCTCGCCAAGAGTATGCCCAACACAATGTCGCTCTTCACGAGTCCCATCCTCTTGGCGGCGACTCCGACTCTAATCATGGTCTTCTTGCCTCTGGTCAAAACGGGCCTTGACTCCATGAGCAAGCCAGCGACTGCTCCTAGGTCCAACGCCCTGAGCACGCACGTGGGCCCTGGGAACAAAAGGCCGGCCACCCTGCTCTGAAGCATGTCCTCGCAGGACCGGAAGCCGCAGGCTCCGCAGTTCATCCCGGCCACGTCGCCTCCATCTCTTAAGCCCAACAAAAGGACGGCCTCCGCCCTCCTGACCTCTTGGGCGTCCGCCTTGCACGAAGGGTCCCTGAGCTCCTCAGCCAGTTGGTACATGTACTTAGCAAGCTCCTCCTTCTGCCTGCCGCTGACGACCGCTACTTCGAGGTCGCCTAAGCCCAACCTCCTCAGCGCCTCCTGAACGAAGCTGACAAGCTCGCTCGAGCA
>JGI20130J15133_1001608_pt1 | contig 18479 bp, 12 predicted proteins | sample WasSprMetagenome_FD_15133 | JGI IMG/M metagenome (IMG submission 15133) | reverse complement strand
TCGCCGGTCCAAGCTTCAAAAGGCTTAGGAAAACCTTAGCCTCATTTAAACCCAAACCCAGCTTCGTCAAGACTTCAACATGGGAAAGATCACCAGCCAACTCGCTATACCTCCCATAGACATGAACTTGTAAGTAGAATCATAATTTACAAACTTATAAATATACTCGGCTTTTCTAAAGTGCTAAGAAATTTAAAGGAGAAAAGAGAAGTGGCAAAAAACCGAATAAAAACAATTGTTTTCGCAAGCATTTTAGCACTATTAATGACTTCTGTTGCGCTAATAACAATGCCAGAGACAGTTAAAGCTCAGCTTGCTCCACAACAGCCAAGTATATCAGTACCTGCTGGCGTTACTCCTGATTTCACGGCGCCTACGACTGCGCATATGAGTTTTAGGCCTACCCCTGTGGGATTAAACCAGATATTCCTTGTTAACATTTGGGTTACTCCTGCGCCTGGGGCGCATAGGAAATACTTAGGTTTCAAGGTTTACATAACGAAGCCAGATGGATCGCAAGAAGTCCTTACCTTGAATTCTTATGTTGCCGACGGAACTAATTGGTTTGAATGGATTGCGGACCAAGAGGGCGAATGGAAACTTAAATTCGAGTTCCTTGGAACATTTTTCCCAGCAGGACGATATCTTGCCGGCGACATTATAAACGCCACTACGGGCGGTCAATATTACGGCCAATCAGTTTATTGTCAGCCCAGCTCTACGCCGGAACAAAAATTAGTGGTGAAGAAGGATTATTTGGCGCTTTCTTGGCCTGAGAATGGGCTTCCAACAGACTATTGGACAAGACCAGTAAACACCGAACATAGAGAATGGTGGACCATTCTTGGTGGGTATCCATGGTTTGGTCCTGCTGTAGGCACGCCTGTCGTGGAGGAAACATTCAAGAAACTATATCCTGACACAAACCCCTACTATAACCCCTCATATGCGTTTATTCCATGGGTTCAAGGACCAGAGTCGCCGCACATAGTATGGAAAAGGCAGTATGAAATAGGTGGAATTATAGGCGGAGACTGGGGACCAGCATCCGACATTTACTGGAGCCCCGACTGGTATATTAGACCAACCCTAATATTGGCTGGAAGAGGCTACCAAACTGTTACAAAGCCCAGTCCTAATGGACCAAGCGGTCAACTTTACTGGCAATGTTACGACATACGCACAGGCGAAATATACTGGGAAAGACCACTGTATCCTGGAGAGTCAGAACCTGACCTTATTGAATATGGTCCTTCACCCTATGTCCTTTCTTGCGAGGCGGCTGGACTTGAGATAATGCCGAGACCAAGCAAACCTTACCTATTATCGATAGGCAATCGTGCGTTGCGTAAGTATGATCCGATGACTGGATACATGGTCGGAAACTACTCGATTGCCCCCTTGACTACAGGTACTTACTACAGGAATGGGTATGCTTTAAGCGTGCAGGATCTTGGCGCTGGTGCGGGCGCTCAACGCTACCGCTTGATAAACTGGACTACATTTGGAACTTACACCACCTTAAGCCAAAGGATAATAAGCAATACCACTTATGCGCGCAGTAGCCTACCTACTGCTGGTTTAACGGATTGGAACGTTGGTGCAGGTGCTGTAATAACAACTGTGTCAGGTGGCGGAATATATCTTGGACAGAACATAACAGTTTACAATCTAAAAACAGGCGGAAAATTATGGAGCATTGTCATCGACGAACCACCATATAGTGGAGCTGCCATGGTGGCGGATCACGGAAAAGTAGCCACACTCTCGGACAGAGGATATTGGTGGGCGTACGACCTATTGACAGGAGAATTGGCATGGAAAACCAAGTCACTAGACTATCCATGGGATTCGTCTGGATGGGGCAGCTACTCCGTAATAAGCGCTTACGGCAAACTATACTGGACAGCCCAGACAGGCATCTACGCGATAAACTGGGACAACGGCAATATAGAATGGAAGTTTGAAATTCCCACATCATTTCCATACGAGACTGAATATACTGGCCGCAACGGCACCACAGTATATCCCTTCCATGCCCCCGGACTTTGCGCTGACGGAAAACTATACATATACGCTTGTGAGCATTCACCTGAGTCGCCCTTCTACAGGGGACTACCACTCTTATGCATCAATGCTACAACAGGCGAACTTATATGGAAGATAGGATTATCTGGAGCGGGCCAGCACACGCGCACAGCCATGCAACTGCGAATATCCGACGGATATTTGACGCTAGGCGCCAGAGACGGATACATGTACGTCTTTGGTAAGGGCAAAAGCTCAACATCGGTTTCGGTTTCTCAAGATGTTGTGGCTAAAGGCTCCACAATATTGATTAAAGGGTCTGTTTTGGATATGTCGCCTGCTCAGCCAGGAACGCCATGCGTTTCAAAAGAATCAATGACTACATGGATGGAATACTTGCACAACCAGATGCCGATTAATGGAATTTTCGGTAATGAGACGATTACTGGTGTGCCTGTGGTGTTGACGGCTATCGCTGAGGACGGCTCTTGCATTGATATTGGAACGGTTGTTACGGATGGGTATTCTGGCACTTTTGGCGTGGCGTGGACTCCGCCAAAGGAGGGAACATACAAGATTATAGCCTCCTTTAATGGAGACGAATCCTACGGCAGCTCATCAGCTACAACATGGATAACAGTAGGCCCAGCACCACCCCCAGAACCAGAAATGCCTGAAATCCCAACGCCAACAGATTATACGCCAATGCTTACAGGACTGACAATAGCAGTGGTGATAGCCATAATCATAGGCGTATACAGCATCTACGACCACAGAAGGCTTATGCGAAAATAGACCCGGCGTTAGCCTAAAACGGCTAACCCCATTTTTTATTTGAAAGTAGATGAGGGATGAGAAAATGGCGAAGTTTAAGGGAGAACGTCTGCTTGTTCCTGTTTCTGTTCCATGCTTCGACTGGAAAGGCGGCGATGACGAAGAGCCAGTGCGAAAAACCGTCATCATCGCCCCTATCAAAATAATTGACTGTCAAGATGGAAGTACACAAATTGGCTGGGGATGCAGTCGAGGAGCCTTCTGCAAAGACCAAAACTGCAGATACTCACACGCAGCACAAAACGAAGAAAGCTAACAAAAACCTGAAAACAAAGGACCTCTATAAAATCGCAAAACCATTTAACACACAACAACTATAACCATCCATTTAATCGCTGTTAACCGCAAAACATGTTTGAGAGACTATTCTTCTAGACATTATTAGTGGAATGTTTTGGAGTGGTTCACATATTTTTTGGAGGTTTTTGAAGGCTGACTCCATGGGCTACGCTTCGTTTCATCCTTCCATTCTCTCTAAGGATTATCTAGGCTGTGGTCTAGTCGAAACGACTTTAGATGCTAAGATAAAATGCCTCAAAAATTTTATAACCCGCTTACGCCCAATATACGTTTGCGGATTATTAGAAAATATATGGAGAGGAGAGAAAATGAAACTGTCAAAGAACATGTTGAAAACAGCTGCAATCACTATAGCTTTATTGATTGCTTCCGTTATGCTGATGGCAATACCAGTCCAACCAGTTAAAGCTCAACTTGCTGAACAACAGCCGGTTGCGGGGCCACTGCCACCAGGCGTAACTCCAAACATAACAATTACTACGGAGGCCTACATGAGTTTTAGGCCTAACCCTGTGGGTTTTAACCAAATATTTCTTGTTAACATATGGCTTCACCCGCCGATCCATGTTCGACGACAGTTTATTCAAGCGTTTGTGGTGGACATTACTAAACCTGATGGAAGCCAGATTACAGTTGGTCCCATGGACTCTTACTGCGGAGATTCCACTGCATGGTTTGAGTATATAGCCGACCAAGAAGGCACATGGAAACTAAAGTTCAGATTTTTAGGAATGTATTTCCCAGCAGGACATTACTTTGAAGGGAAAGTGTACACTGCTCCGCAATCGAAACTCGGCCTCACTAGCACATATTTAGAATCAGCATATTATAAGCCAAGCTCCACTCCAGAACTAGAACTTGTGGTTAAGAAGGATTACGTGGCGCTTTCATGGCCGCCTTCGCCCCTGCCCACAGACTACTGGACAAGACCAGTATCACCGGAAAACAGGGAATGGTGGCCTATTTTAGGAAGTTATCCACCGACGGGCATCGTTGGCTGGGGCGAAATGTGGGACAAGCTTTATCCGAAAACGAACAAATACATGAGCAACTATGACTTTATTCCTTACGTGCAAGCACCAAACACAGCTCACATTGTATGGAAAAAGCAATATACAATAGGTGGACTTATAGGCGGGCCAGCAACACACATAACGAACACTATCATGGGATTGACAGGATTTGGTTATCCAACAATAATTTATGCTGGAAGATGCTACGAGCCCGTTACCAAGGTAAGTTCAACTGGGCCTAGCAGTCAAACATATTGGCAATGTTATGACTTGCGCACTGGAGAGATATATTGGCAGAGACCTTTATATAGTGGCGAATCAGCGCCCACAATAGTTGAATACGCATTACAAGGCGAGGAAGTACCTGGCGCATCAGCCCGTGTAGGAAGAACAATCTATCTTGTAGCCATAACCTCGCCAACAACAACGAGGGCAGGGAGAATATTAAAGTATGATCCATTCACTGGAGTCTTGTCCCTGAACTTGACAGGACCTCCACCGGGAGTCACAGCAGGCACTTTATACGCATACCCGTATGTCTTGAGCATACAAGATCTTGGTGCTGCCGCAGCACCAAAAAGATATCGCTTGATCAACTGGACTATAGAAAATAACGCGGGTCAATGGAGAGCCGCTGGTGGTGGCGCCCAGCTAACAGTTGACGATTTCAAGGCAAGGGTGAAAACCAATGTATCTTGGCCAGCCAGTAGCTTAGGCACATGTGATTTTGAAGCAGATGTAGCGGTTATAACATCTGGAATTTCTCATCCTGGTACGGGCGTATCCATTGGCCAACGTCTCATAGGAGTACGTATAAAGGATGGGACAGTATTATGGAACATAACGACGGACCTCAGCACGGGTCTAGAAACCTTCTTCAGTGGATCCACCGCAGTAGCTGATCATGGAAAATTCGCTGTGCGTATGCAAAACGGCCAGTGGTATTGTTGGCGTCTAAGCGATGGCGAACTACTGTGGAAAAGCGAGATTTCAAGCTGGCCTTGGGGTGTCTTTGCAGGTTATGATGTAACGTCTGCCTATGGACTCATATTCTCAACAGACTATACAGGTGTCCAAGCCATCGACTGGGAAACTGGAAAATATATCTGGAAGTTCACGGCGCCAGCGCCATATCCATATGAAACACCCTACCAAGTTAACGGCACAACAGTTTACTCCTTCCACAGTGCAAGCGTAGCTGCCGACGGAAAAATCTACACATTTACCACCGAGCACACACCCAGCCAGCCTATAACAAGAGGGTGGAGACTATTCTGCCTTAATGCTACCACAGGTAAATGCATATGGAACATAACACTCGGACAAGGCGTCCCAGGTTCCCGATACTTCCAAGGTGCCATAGCCGACGGTTATCTCGTGCACACCAATGAATACGACGGTTATACTTACTGTTTTGGCAAGGGTAAAAGCTCTACGACGGTTTCGGCTTCGCCTAAGACTTCGGCTAAGGGCAGCCAGGTGCTTATTGAAGGAACAGTGTTGGACATGTCGCCTGCTCAGCCTGGCACACCATGCGTAGCCAAAGAAAGTATGACGGTTTGGATGGAGTATTTGCATATGCAGAAGCCTTGTCCAAGCGATGTTAAAGGCGTGCCTGTTACGCTTACGGCCATTAAGAGCGACGGCAAAGTCATAGACCTGGGCACGGTTACAACCAACGGCTTTTACGGCACGTTTGGTTTTGCATGGACCCCTGAAGAAGAAGGCACATACACGATTGTTGCCTCTTTCATGGGAGACGACTCTTATGGCAGTTCCTCGGCAGCCACACTCATAACAGTAGGCCCAGCACCACCAGAACCAGAAACACCTGAATACCCAACACCCACAGACTACACGCCGATGTTCGCAGGCATAATAGTAGCCGTTGCAATAGCCATAGTCATAGGCATAGTTAATCTCTACGCCTTGAGAAAACACAAGTAAAAGGCTCAGCCAAAATGGCTGGACCTAAGCCCCTCACTTTTTCTCAAACCTTTAGAAGGTTGAAAAACGCATGGTTAAGCCTAATATAGAACGTTTGCCTGTTCCATGCTTCGACTATAAGGGAGAAGATGACTGGCCAATACTGAAAACCGTCATCATCGCCCCTATCAAAATAGTTGAAGGTCAAGATGGAAACATCCAAATCAGCTGGGGATGCAGCCGAGGAGCCTTCTGCAAAGACCAAAACTGCAGATACTCACACGCAGCACAAAACGAAGAAAGCTAACAAAAAACCTGAAAACAAAGGACCTCTATAAAATCGCAAAAACCCACAATACGCAACATAACCTTTCCTTAATTGCTGCTAAATGACGCCGTTCTTGTATTTTGGTGGTGTTAGCCATGGTTCTGCTTGCTCTTTATAAGTTTGGCGCCATCCTTCTCTGCTTTTGTTTATGTAGGCGCCTTGTTGTTCGGGCAGCGCATATCCCATCCAGAACTCGATGTATAAAGGATACACTTTATTATCGCTTAAAAAGGTGCGGAATGCAGCCCTAAGCGAGCGTAGGCTATAGGGGTTTCTCCCCCTTGAAATTGCAAGCGAATTTTTGTGCAATTTTGTGGAAGTGGACGTGCGCAGCTCTTTAAGACACATTATAAATCGGCGTATTATCCTCCAATTCCTGTTAGGTCAAGTAATGTTTAAGCAGTTTAACAAACCAACTGCCCAAGAATGTTATTAATGATATGAATGTTTTCTTTCGTGTTAAGCTTAGGCATATTGGTGTAGTGCTATTTTCAAGCCCTTCCTTAATATCACGGTATTTCAGTGCTAAAAGGTCTGAGATGCTTAAACCGCTTTGAACAATCGAGGCAGCTATTCTCCTATATAAAGGCTTGTCCATCATAGTCACGAACCTGCCCACTTCATAAATATCCCAAGAGTGTTTCTTGTTGACTGGGTGGGCTGGTGGCAAATGCACATAGCGCAAACTTATGGGGACGTCAAAGTATTTGGCTAAGCTTTGAACAGCTCCAACATTAATTCTAATAGTCTTAGGCGTGTAGCCTCTGTTTTGAAGCCAAGCCACAAAATTGTTAAGTGTAACACGGTATATACGTGTTCTCTGGTTTCTTGGCAGAAGCCTATCACGCTCAACACGATCCAGACAATCCTTTATCGACCCTTGAGCTGAGTAAAATTCTTGAAAAGCTTCTAAGCCACGGCGATAAACATTACGCGTTCCAGGCTTCAAAACAGAAAGAAACTCGGAAACCTCAGATTCAGCTTCAACCTGCAAAAGAAACACCTCAAAAACAAAAACTGCACACCAATTTCAGCGACTTCATAAAAGATTTGGAACGTTTAAAATCACGTAAAAACAGAAAAAAATGGGAAGTGCGGGAGAGTTCACCATAAATTTAGGGTAATAAGCATTTTCCATTTTTATGTGTTATCAAAACAATTATTAAGGGCTAGGTGGGGAAATTTAGGATTATGGAAGATTGTAAGGCTTTAGAGCTTAAAGTTTTCACTTTGCCCAGTTGTTCAGTTTGTCCAGCGGTTAAGAGCATCGCCTTTGAGGTGGCCCAGAAATGCGGCTTAGCTTATAGAGAGGTTAATATGAACACGAAAGAGGGGTTGGAGGAGGGGCTAGCCTACGAGATAATGAGTGCGCCTAGCATAGCTTTAAACGACGAGGTCATTGTTAGAGGACATCTAATCTCCAAGGAAAGGCTTGAAGAAGAAGTGCGGAAAAGATTGGAGAAGTGGAGGGTTCGCGCCTCCGCTGGAAAGGGCTGACGTCTTTGGCAGAGGTTAAAAAGGCTTTTTTGGCTTTCCATTACGCCGAGAAGATTAAGACAAATTTAATAGTGGCTTCAACGCTTTTGGAGTTTTTAGGCGGATTGGCGGATGCGGAAGTTGCGGGCGCTGAAAAGCTGTTGATTGCATATTTTAACGCTTTAATAATGGAGGTTAACATAGCGGCTAACGCTTCTCAAATTGAGGGTTTCCGTGATATAGCCGCAAAGCTTAATGAGGCAATTGAACAGACGGGGCAGCATAATTACGCTAATGCTGAGAGGCGCATATCCGAGGCCATATCCATAGCGACTACCCATGGTAGCGGGGCAGCCCAAACCCTTAAAGATAAAGGCCTAATCTAGGGATTCGTCCTTTCAAAGTGGTATAGGTATTCCTGCGCGTAGCCAGCATACCTTCCAAAATGTTTACGTCCGAAAAGGCTTAGCTTCTCATACTCTGCTTTAGTTAACGATTTTTTAAGCGAAACTTTTCTGATAAAATCTTTTTCAAAATGGTTTGCATAGTGTTTTAGGATTACCCGTTTTATCCAGACATCCACTGGGAAAGCCTCTAGTTTTTCAAGGGCGAAAAGTGAAACGCAGTCAGCCACTTTTAAGCCCACTCCTTTAAGAGTAACTAGCATGCTTCTGGCTTTCTCATAACTTTCAGTCTTTAGGCTTTCGATTTTGAATTCGCCGCTGGACACTTTTTTAGCTGCTTCTGAGATATATTTTGCTCTGTAACCTAAACCGCACTCAGCCAGTTCTTTTAGGCTTGCCTCTGCCAGTTTTTCAGCTGTTGGAAAAGTGTAAAACGTGTGTCCGTCTAAAATTGTCGGTTCTCCAAACTTTCTGGAGAGGTTGAAAAGCATCCGCTTTATTGCTGGGATATTCTTGTAGGTTGCACAAATGTAGGAGATGAGGCATTCCCAAGGGTCTTGGCGGAGAATACGCAAACCTTCGAAGGCTTTAACCGCCTTTTCGATGTGCTTGTCTTTGGCAATTTCTGATAGGATTAAAGGCAAGTTGTCTTTAANTCCAAAATAATCTTTTACAAAATCTGCGCCTGCGTTTTCAAACTCAAGCATGCTNCCATTCTGTCTCACTTTTAAGACTTTATCCNTGACAACTCCGTACCACCANCTGCCTATTTTTTCCCATCTGAAGGCTTGCCCACANCAGAGGGTTAGCTCCAAATTAAAAGGCTGAGNGCACTCAAACGTTGTCATGATTATTCGCCTCTATCAACAAACTTGTCCGGAGTTGGAGGTTCAGGCGGCAAGCCTTTTCTTTCGCGGATTTGCCTAATCACTTCTACAGCGATGTTTTCCGGAACTTTTTCCCAGTGGTTGAAGGTGCACTGCCAAAAGGCGTGTCCTGAAGTGGCTGAACGCATTTCAGCAGATAAGCCTAAGGCTTCTGCAACTGGAATGTATCCCTTAACCATGGCTAAGGCTCCTTTGTATTCCGAAGCCGTTATTCTGCCCCTCTTCTTTGTTATTATGCTGGAGCATTCTCCAATCCAATGGGCTGGAACGGACACTTCAATCTTATAAACAGGCTCCAGAAGCACTGGTTTTGCCGTTAAGAAAGAGCCCAATATTGCGCGGCGAATGGCTGGCATGATTTGGGTTGGTCCGCGGTGCGCTGGCTCCGCATGGAGTTGAGCATCCATAATCTTGACTTCTACGCCTCTTAAAGGCTCTTCACATAAGGGTCCAGCCTTGCATGCCCATTTAAAACCAGCAATTATCGTTTCCACCGTTTCGCTGAGGTATTGGATGTCCTTCGTCAAGTCTATAAGCATGTTTCCATGCTCATCTAAGTCCAAAACTTTTTGCGCCTCTTCCGCGGGCAATTCAGCCTCTTTGAATAAGAGCTTTTCCATTTGTTTTCTTTCCGTTTCCTCGGAGATTTTGCCTTTCTCAATGAGGTTTAGAACTTTTTCTTCTAGGGGTTCCACTTGCACCCAGAACTTGTTGTTTTTGTTGGGGCTTTCCGCCATGGCTACTGCGCCTTTTCCAGTAACGCTTTCTCTGTAAACCACTATTGGCTTAGATGCTAAGAGCTCCATTCCCCCACTGTATTCTTTTAGGAATTTTAATGCGATTTCCAAGTGGAGTTCTCCCATCCCGCTGAGCAAGTATTCGCCTGTTTCCGTGTTTATAGTGGCTACTAGATTGGGGTCTTCTATGGAAAGCCTGTGCATGGCTTCAACTAAACGGGGTAATTCCCTAGGATTTTCGGGTTCAAGGGCTATGGTTACAACTGGCTCTGAAACATATTTTATGCGTTCAAAGGGAACCATAACGTCTTTGTGGGCCAAGTCTACAAGGGTTTCGCCGGCCCTAGCCAAGTCTAAGCCTAAGAGTGCGGCGATGTTGCCGGCGGTTATCTTGTCTGCGGTTTCTCTGAAGGCGCCCATATACATGGAAACCTGCTGAACCCTGTAGTCTTTTCTTGCACCGACAAGGTAAACATGGTCTCCCTCTTTCACTGAGCCTGAAAAAATTCTTCCAGTGGCAACCAAACCCCCTTGGGGATCCATCTGAGCCATGGTTAGGCACATGACTGTAGGCCCGTTATCGTCGCAGTTCAGCATTGCCTGGCCTATTTCAGAGTTTATGTCGCCCTTCCATATTCGTGGAACCCTATATTTCTGGGCTTCAGAGGGGTTTGGAACGTTTTTAACCACCATGTCTAATATTGCGTTGTGAAGCGGAATTAACCGTGCAAGATTTTGACTTTTACCTCTTGCGTAGGCTTCTATGATGTCGCTGAATTTTACCCCCTTTTCCCGAGCAGTTTTCAAGGTGAAACCCCAACGGTGCAGAGCAGAGCCGAAAGCCACCGTTTCATTTTCAGGGTTAACCCGCCACTTTTCCTTAAACTCTGGCTCGCCGTAAACTTCAATTAAACTGTTAAAGTCCCGTATAATACGCGCCAGCTTGTTTTGAATTTCACTTGGAGAAAGTTTCAGTTCTTTTATTAGGCGGTCAACCTTGTTTATGAAGAGAACTGGCCTAACTCTCTCTTCTAGGGCTTGGCGGGTTACTGTTTCTGTTTGAACCATAACCTCTTCCACAGCGTCAACAACAACCACTGCGCCGTCTATAGCCCTTAAAGCCCTTGTAACCTTGCCAGTGAAATCCACATGTCCCGGAGTGTCCATCAAGTTTATCACGCATTGGTTGCCTTCAACCTCATGCAGCAGCGATATGTTGGCAGTCTTAATGGTGATTCCGCGTTTCTGTTCTTCCTCCAAATAGTCAAGAACCCGCACTTTTCCAGCTATTTTCGGCGAGAGCAGCCCAGCCCCTGCTAAAAGCGAGTCTGTCATTGTTGTTTTCCCATGGTCTATGTGGGCGATTATGCCAATGTTGCGAATATGCTCCTTTTTCCTCATCAGTTTGAGGATTTCAACAGTTTGCCTAAACTTGGGCAAGGCTAGAATTCTCCCAACGTCTAATTAACAAACCTTTATTATAATATAACCCCTATAGCCTAAGAGACAAAGTTTATGTCTCATTTAACTATGCCGTTTAGCCTACAAGGAATGCAAAAAGTTAATATGACGCATTTTTCACTTCCATGTAGCCTATCTTAGTAAGTGAAATCCATAATGCATACGCATTTAAAATTCAACATTGAACGTAAATTTGCAGGAGTGGGGAGGTTTAACTATGGGGCGCTATAGACAAGTTGAAGAAATAATAAAACTGATGAATACCCCTGAAAGGATAAGAAACACAAGCATAATCGCCCATGTGGACCATGGAAAACAACCCTTTCAGACAGCCTCTTGGCGGCTGCTGGAATAATAAGCGAGCAGGTTGCAGGGCAGAAGCTTTTCCTAGACTCTTGGGAGCTTGAACAGAAGAGGCAGATGACTGTTTTCGCCTCCAACATCAGCCTAGCCCACGAATATAAAGGCGTAGAATACTTGATAAACCTCATAGACACGCCTGGCCACATAGACTTCAGCGGAGCCGTCACCAGAAGCCTACGCGCCGTGGACGGAGCCCTTGTCGTCGTAGATGCCGTGGAAGGCCCGATGACACAAACAGAAACCGTCTTGATGCAGGCGCTCCGTGAAAGAGTTAAGCCTATTCTCTTCATAAACAAGGTTGACCGTCTAATAAAGGAGCTTAAGCTTACCCCTGAAGAGATCCAGAAAAAGTTTGCAAAAATTATTGTTAGGATAAACAACATTATTGAGAAGTATGCGCCTCCAGAACATAAAAAAGACTGGCAGGTTAAAGTTGAAGATGGGCGGGTGGCTTTCGGCTCGGCTCTACACAAGTGGGGTTTAAACCTGCCTCACATGAAGGCTAAAGGCATAACCTTCAAGGACATAATTGACGCTTACACAGGCGAGCCTGAAGACATTGGAAGGAAAGTTGACGCCCTAAGCAAAAAGGCCCCATTATATGAGCCTATACTTGACATGTTCTGCGAGCATCTTCCAAACCCGCTGCAAGCCCAACCCTACAGGCAGAGCCAAATCTGGCCTGGAGACCCTAACAGTCCCGTAGGCAAAGCCATGGCCAATGTTGACCCTAACGGGCCTCTGCTTATGTGTGTAACCACCATTGAGGTTGATCCTCACAGCGGTGTTGTCGCCATCGGACGGGTTTTCAGCGGCACCGTTGAAAGAGGCAAAACGGTTCGCCTTGTAACCAGCCGCCAGAAGGGAGCCATACAGCAGGTTTACATGAGCATGGCTGCAGATAGAGTAATAGTGGAACGCATTCCAGCTGGTAACATTGCGGCGCTTTCAGGGTTGCCTTCGCTTCACGTGGGCGAAACTATTGCGGAAGAAGGTGTTGAAACTCAGCCCTTTGAAGGGTTAAAGTATGTTTCAGACCCCGTGGTCACTGTGGCAGTCGAGCCGGAAGACGTTAAAGACCTGCCGCTTTTCGACAAGGTTATTCACAAGATAACCCTTGAAGATCCAAACCTGCATTTTAAAATAGACAAGGAAAGCGGCCAATACTTGCTGAGCGGTATGGGCGAGCTTCACCTTGAGGTTACGGCTTACCGCATGCAGGAGGCTGGTTTGAAGGTTAAGATAAGCAAGCCTATTGTGATTTACCGTGAAACCGTAAGCCGCAGCTATAAAGGGCCGCCGATAATGGGCAAAAGCCCCAACAAGCATAACAAGCTTTGGGTAACCGTGGAAAAGCTTTCAGACGACATCATAGAAGCCATAAAAGCTGGAAGAATTTCTGAAATGCAAACCCGCGATGAACGGCAGAAGATTTTAACGAAGGAGTTCGGCTGGACAACTGAAGACGCGCGTAACGTAATAGCCATTGAAGGCACAAACGTGCTTGTTAACAGGATAAAGGGAAGGCAGTACGTGGAAGAAGTTTTAGACCATGTAAAGTCTGGTTTCCGAGAAGCCGTCTACTCATGCGTTTTGGCGAAAGAGCCAGCCTACGGGTTAAAAGTTAACCTTGAAGACATTTTGATTCACGAGGACCCAGTGCACCGCGGACCAGCACAGATACTTCCCATGACTTGGCGCCCCATATGGTGTGCCTTCCTGCTAAGCGAGCCAAAGCTTCTAGAGCCCATAATGAGCTTCGAATGCAAGGTTCCGAACGAATTTGTAAGCCCGGTTATTTCGTTGGTGCAGAAGCGCAGAGGAAGAATCCTGGACATGGTGAACGAGGAAGACATGGTGATAGTCAAAGCTGAGCTTCCAGTCGCAGAATCCTTCGGAATAGCAGACGAACTTAGGTCTTCAACGCAGGGCAGAGCTTTCTGGGCAACCCAGTTCAGCCGGTGGGCTCCAGTGCCAGAGTCCATGCAAGCAGACGTCATAAGACAGATTCGCGAGCGTAGAGGCCTAAGTCCAACACCGCCTAAAGCAGAAGAATTCTACGAAGAAGAATAAACTACACCTTCTTCCTCTTTTGTGCAGCATAGTCCTTTTAAGCCCTTACCAACTTAGCATCCTTTAGGATAAAAATGAACGTTGAATGTTCAGTGGCGTCTATCGAAGAGCTTAGAGGAGAACCGTTTGCTTCGGTCTTATGTTATCCGAAGCCAAGCGAAAGCGAACTTAGCAAACGCTTGAAGGAACTGAAGAAGCTCGGTGTAACTGCACTGGAATTCAGTGGCGAAAAACAAGTTTTAAATGTGCAGGTTTTGGGCAAGGGATGTGTTGGCGTAGTGGTAACAGCCTACAGAAACAGCGAAAAGGCAGCTTTAAAAATTAGGCGTGTGGATGCTGACCGCGCCGGAATGCGGCATGAGGCTGAAATGCTTAAGGTGGCTAATGCTGTAAATGTGGGGCCGAAGCTTTTAGGCTTTAGCGACAACTTCCTTTTAATGCAGTTTATAGACGGCGACCTGCTTCCAGAATGGCTGGAAAACTACAGAGGAAAAACACGTCTAAAAAAGGTTCTGAAAGAAGTTTTGGAGCAGTGTTGGCGGCTGGACGCGGTTGGCTTAGACCATGGAGAATTAAGTCACGCTCCGAAACATGTAATTGTGGACGGCGAAAATAAGCCGTTTATAGTTGACTTTGAAACTGCAAGCCTAAACCGCAAAACGTCAAACGTGACTTCAATAGCGCAGTTTCTATTCATAAGCGGTGCTGTCGCAGAGAAAATAACCCAGAAGCTCGGCATAAAAGATAAAAAAGTCGTAATTGAGGCGTTGAGGCGGTATAAACTAGATAAGAGCCGCCGAAACTTTGAAACGCTATTAGAGGTTTGCGGTCTTTAAGTGGCGTAATCTATCTTTGGTTTAGCGTTCTGCCCCTCGCCTTCGGCATTTTCAAGTTTTAGCTCTCTTAGAAGTTGGGAAAGGTCAAGCCAAGTTTCCACCTGCAACTGTCGTGCAACCCTTCGCCTTTCATAAAGCAGAGGAACACAATCTATGAAAAGCCAACTGTAGGATTCCGCCAACCCTTTTCTCCCTTCTCTCAATGGAAAAGGGATTTTTCGCTTTGCCTTTATAACTGTTTATAGAAAAATTAAATAGAATTTTCTTCTATAACCAAAAACTATGCAACTACTTTAGAGAGACACTTTTTCTTTAAGGCTTCTTTAATTTCGAGAGCTATCCTCCTTCCCGTATACATTTTCTCTCCATATTTTAAGTAGGCATAGGGCGATGTACCTATCCCAACGTTTGTTCCCGCTACGATGCGTGCTGAAATTTCGAAGGTGTAAATTTCAAGTTTGTCAGTGATGACGGTTTCAAGGCAGAAGGGTCCAATTATGCCTGGTGGGGCAATCTCTTTGGCTGTTTTTTGCACATTGTCCCCCATTGTTAGCAGTTCTGGCAGTAAGGATTCTCTGAGGGTTAGGGGTATGTTGCCTACAATGGTGTACGTGGGATTTAGGTTTATTTCAATTTGTTCAGCGGCGGGCACTCTGCCTATGGCATCAACTGTGGATTCGTAACGTTTGTCTACGCCAAGAAACTCCACGTCATCCTTTANTATTGAGGAGAAATAGTGAGGGTAAACGTTCACGCCTATGACATATTCTTGCAAATGGATATGCGTGGCATCTTCTTTGCTTATCAAGCCACGGCGAATAATCTCTTTAACTTTCTTGCTGAAGCTTTCCGGAGAATTGGCTAAAAAATAGCCCCTTCCGCCTTTGGCGCCTTGAAGTTTAGCAATTGTCAACGTGTCAATTTCCTCTGGGCTTGCAAAGTTTTTTGGAAGCTTAAGCCCAGCCCTTCTCAGCCATTCCTCCTGTTTTTCGCGGCTTGCCTCCCAGTGAAGGAGTTGACGGTTTCCGAACATGGGCACATAAAAGCTGTCGGTTAACTGTTCAGTGCTTAAATANGCCGTAAAAGAGCCNTGAGGAACAATNACCGTGTTAAGCTTCCTAAGCTTTTCCTGCACAGTGTCGTTTAATAGTTCTGTGAAATCGTTTACTATTATGAACTCGTCTACCAACGGAAATTTCTTGTAGACTATGAGGTCTTTTTCTTTGCAGATGCAAACGGTTCTGAAGCCTTCTTCTTTGGCGCCTTTNAAAATGTTCAGCGCTGAATGCGAGCCTATAGTGGCTATGGCNAATTTTTTCAAGTCGTAGCCGTTTATCAGCTGGCTTATTTCTTCACGGGTTATCATGTTACGATTTCCTCAAGTCTGCCTTCTTTAACCGCACGCTTTATCTCCATGGCTACTCTTCTGCCCGGGCCCACTTCCACGCCATATTTATATTTCATGTATGGCGATGTGGGTTCCACGCATGGGCAGCCTGGCACTCGGGGGCTTACGTCGAAAACGTAGAATTCAAGGTTTTTGTTTACGGCGCCCTGCAAGGCGAAAAGTCCAATCATGCCTGGGGGATACTCTTTTTTGCATGTTTCCACGAAGCGTTCTCCAACTTCGAATACTTTTTCCAGTTGGCTTTCGCGCATGGTAGCGCCCATGTGGCCTATTTCAATGTTTTGAGTTGCAATGTTAAGCTCCAGCTGTTCTTGTGCCGGCAAGTCCAGCACGCCGTCTAAGTCTGTTTGGATTCGCCTGTCAAACCCTAAAAGGTCGATTTCATCTGTTAAGGGCGACCAGAAGAAGTTTGCGTTAAATTTAGCGCCTAAAACATACTCTTCTATAACGGCTTTTTCAAGGGCTTCCTGGCTTATTATGCCTTTGCGTATGCGTTCTTCAGCCTTTTTCCTGAACTCTTCAGGCGAAGAAGCGTAGAAGAAGGCTCTTTCAATGGCACGCTGTTTTTCTGGCACTTTGACTATGACGAGGCGGTCTATCTCTTCTGGGGATTTAAAAATTTTAGGCGTGGGGATTCCAGCCTTCTGGAGAAGGTAGTACTGGTTTTTCGGCGTGTTACGTTCTTCAGCCCGTAACATAAAACGGTTTCCCATGATGGGCACTGCAAAACGTTCTTCAATGTTTTCGTAGCCTACATAAACCGAAAAGGAGCGGTTGGGCACAAAAAGAGTGTCTAAAGCTCTAAGTTTTTCTAGGTTTTCCACGCGCATTATATCTCCAAAATTGTCCAGCAGGAGCACATGGGTGAAAAGGTTGCGGTAATGTTTGGTGTAGGTTTTTTCGCGGCCTTTTTGGCAAACAACCACAGTTTCGAAGCCTTCTTGCCGTGCGCCGTGAGCAATTTCCAAGGCTGAATGGGAACCTAAAACACCTATGCGAATGCTGCGTTCGTCGTACTCGTTTACAATTTTGCGGATTATGGTCCTGTTAATCATGGTCTTCCCGCCTTAAAGTATTCTATAAGCTTACCGGATTTACCCTATAGCCTTAAGCCTCTATTAAATTAAACGCCTAAAGGTTAGAGCTTAATGCTTTGAAAGTTTCTCATAACCTCCGCCAGTTTGGGGGAGTCAAAAAGCGTTTTCCCAGTGGTTTCGTTTGCCACCGCCATATACATTTGGCTTATCAACATTTTCAGTTTCGCATCTAATTTTGTAGGTGCCGTTTTCACCAGCCTCTTCCAGTTTTCTATGCCTTGCTCTTTTGCCTTTTTCTTTGCTTCTTCCACTTCCTTCNNCCATTCTGTCCGCCTATAGTATATGCGGGCTATTTCCTTGCTTACATGCAACCCATTATATGTGAATCTACACTCGTCCAATGTGCCCACAACATCCACAACCATAAGCCTTCTTAAAGGGTCGAAAGCCAACTCGATTTTTCCATCCTCGTTCACCAATCCTGCTTTGGAAGCTATTTCCGTAATTGTCTCATCAACTTTTAGAAGCAAACTTTTAACTTCTTCAAGTTCGCCGTCGGTTAAGCCCGCTATCTTTTTGGCTTCTTTCCAGCTGACATAGCGGTCGCCTTCCTCCAGTTTTGTGCTTACATCAAAAATCGGCTTTGAAAGCCTTTCGCCAACTTTCGGATAGTGGTCTAAGCCTAACTCTTCAAGCGTAACCAAGCCCTGCTCAAGCCTTTTAAAAACCGATGAGCCTTCTGGCAAGCCGTTCCTATAAATTATTTCTAGGGGGATTAGGTAATTCTTCAGCTTGGGCGTGTAAACGCTGTAGTCATAAACGAGCTTGCCATTTTCCACATAAACCTTTGGCTTATACACGTTTACTAGGTTAATCTCCATAATGTTTGAAGGCTGTTTTAACTCGTCGAAACGCACAACTCGCCCTTTATCGTCAACCAACCCGCGATAATGTGTTTTTACGCCTTTATCTTCAAGTCGCTCGAAACAGTAAGCCCCCATGAGACATAGGGATGCGCCTTTTCCTTCAATGTGGTCTGGCATTTCTCCCCAGTCAAAAACCGAGTAGCGGTCTGAAAAATGGAAACGCCCGACACCCATCTTGTTCTTTGTAGGTTTCTTAACTATTTCTAGGTCTTTGACGCTGCCCATTCCCCATTTACCTTTTCAACTTCTTAACAGCCTCATCCGCCTTCTCAATTTCCCTCTTTTTTGCAAGCTGATACTCCCGTATGCGTTCTGCTATTTTCTTATCTTCCAAAGCGAAGATTTTGGCTGCTGCAATTGCGGCGCCTTCAGGCTCTAGGGTTACAACAGAGCCTATTCCACTTGGAACCCTTAGCGAAGAGAAAATGTCTGCACCCGCAAA
>JGI20130J15133_1001600_pt1 | contig 18507 bp, 17 predicted proteins | sample WasSprMetagenome_FD_15133 | JGI IMG/M metagenome (IMG submission 15133) | reverse complement strand
ACCACCTCGCACCACCTCTTGTACCATCGTAGACACTCTTTGCGCTCACCAACATCGACACTTACTTCCTCCTTGACCAAAGGGAAGAGGTCCTTCTCGAAAGCGGAAGCCATTTTTCCCCCTCCACGCCGACAAAGGTACGCAAGCTCAGCAGCTCCTACCGCAGAAGCGTCAGCGATTTCCACCTTCTCGAGACGTATGTCTAACGTCGAGAACACTTGTGCCGCTATCTTGGTCCACACCTTGCTCTTCGCTACACCACCACTTAAACGAACTAAGGTCACAGCCTTGCCCTGCCTTTGGAGGTATTCAACTTGTCTCAGAATCTCAAAACAAAGGCCTTCCATAATACTCCTATACAAGTGGTACCTGTTGTGGTGAAGACCTAGGCCAACAAAAGCCCCACCTTTGTCCCCTCCAGGGGTACCCAGCACAATGGGAATAAGATAAGGAAAGAAAAAAACCCCTTCGCTTCCAAAAGGAATTGCAGCTACCCGTTGATCAATAAAAGTGTACAGTTCTTCTTCCCCTTCCAGAGAGCCCACCTTTGTTCGGAACCACTGTAGGGATGCACCCCCACAAGGTATGGAAAGGAGAAGACCATACTTCTTAGGTACTACGTGGTCTTCTATCGCTATGTTACCCTGAGGATCCCACCAAATTTGTTCCTGAGGAAGAACCATGGCCCACGCTGTACCTCCCGAAAGATGAGCTATCTCCTGAGTCGTTGCTCCAACAGCTAAGGAAGCACAAAACTGGTCATGCCCACCAGTTACAACATAAGTAGTGGGCAAATTAGCTACTCTTCGTACCTCTGGTAGAACTTCACCAACCAACGAACCAGATTCTCTCAATCGAGGGAGCTGTTCTTCTCGGATGCCTAAGTAACGAAGCAAGGCTTCGCTCCACGAACGCTTGCTAATGTCATACAACATAGTGATTCCTGCGCTTGAAAAATCCGTACACCATTTTCCGGTCAAACGGAGCGTAATAAAACTGTCTATTGGTGATATTCGACAAGCACGATAGAACGTTTCTGGCTCATGACTCCTCAACCAGCACAACTGTGAAAGTGGAAGAGACCCCACAACCCCATACCCAGTAGTGTGGTAAATGAAATCTCTTCCAAGATCTTGAAGTAACCGTAAGCCTTCATCCTTGGCTCGGGAATCCATCCATGTGATGGCCAGGCGAAGCGGGGAATTCTGTTCATCAAGGAGGACAACTGTACCACCTTGGGTGGAGAGGCTCAAAAAGGCAACATCGTCTGGCTGAAACAGAGAACCACAGCTCCGCAATAACAGAAGTACCGCTTCCCAAATCTCTTCGACATCTTGCTCGACCCATCCGGAATAAGGTGTTTTAAGAGAATAACCTTGGTAGAACTCACCTACCTTTTCTCCCCTGTGGCAGAAAACAAGAGCCTTTGCTCCACTTGTCCCCACGTCCAGGCCAATAAAGTACTCTCTCCCCATGGCCCTAACAAGACCCCTTCAAAGGATCACCCTTTTCAAGAAATTGTCGCAGTAAAGAGAGAATACGTTGAAAGCCTTCGTTCTTCTTAGCCAAGGGAACATTTAAAAGAGTACTGCCCTCAATTCCGTGCCCACTAGCATCAATGGTAATGTTGCCTAAACTATGATGCGTGTGAAGATAGCCGCTATAACTCCCATAACCAGTGAGAACAACCCCCTTCCCATCCGTGTTCCTCAATACCTCGGGGAGATAATAGTTTTCGTAGAGCTCAATGGGATCCTGAAACTCAGGGTTTTCCCACCCCACGCTGGGATCGCTTATACCCACAAACACACCTATACCCCGCTCCACAATGCGTCTCAAGTACTCTGGCTTCAATTCTCTGGGACTCAGATGACCGTTAATGGCTCTGAGGCCCGGGATGGAAAGGATACCATCCAGGCAAGCCCCAAAATCGCCACAGGAATGGTAATAAAGGCCTCCAAAGGCTTGAGAAATTCTTTCCAGGTAAGGTTTGTCGAACTCTTCAAAGAGCTCCGGAGAGAGCAGGACGACCGCGTCGTCGGAAATGGATATGCCATCACTCAGACCGGCAAGAGGGAAACTGTGCCCAGGCAAGGCGGGGTGCCTCAAAACTTCAAGCTGAAGAGAGTAAAACTCGATGAACGCCTCGGTTATCAGCTCCAGGAGATGATGGACCTCACGCGGTCTTTCCAAAAGCGCCGTCAGAAAACTGCTACTCTCCCACATCAGAAGTGCGACGTCAAGGGGACCCTGAGGATCCGTACAGGCCACGGGGAGTAAGCCGTTAGTTTGCTCCTCAAAAAAACGCAACGTTTCAATTACCCTTGAATATACCGGGTTGTCAATGCGAGGCTTGGAAAGAGAATACACCTCTTCTGGTTCGCGTATTATTGGCTCCCTTACCCAAGGATCACCATTTTCTGGTATCGTGACATGACACCCAAAGGCTTCGGCCATCACCGTAACTCCTTCGAAGGGATCGAGAAAAGGAACGTAGTCAGTCATGTGCTCAAGGGTAAGATTAATGCTCAAGAGTTGCTGAACGAGATTCTTCTCCCGCGAGTAAAATATTTCATGCCTCGGAAACAAAATAGCCTGCGAGTACTGTATAACTGGTATTTGGTCAACCTCTTGTGCGTGGAGGGCAAGAGCGATTCTTCGCTTGGAATCCAGGATTCTCGCTTCTTGAGACTCATAGAGTGCTTCGTACTCTCTGAGTAGGGAGGGAATTGACGGTACTTGTTGCATTGCGTTACCCCCTCTCTAAGCCTTTAGACCCGTCATGCTTATGCCCTTTACAAAGTGTTGCTGGAAAAAGGCGTATACTATTAAAACCGGCACCACTACCATAGTACAGGCAGCCATAGACTCTCCGGGATACTTTGCCTCTGCTTGAGTGAAGTGACCTAGGAGTAGCGGAAGAGTCATCATTCCTTCTTTGTGCACAGTTACTAATGGCCAAAGGAATTCATCATAACTCCAAAGAAAAACCAGAATTCCAAGAACAGCAAGAGCTGAGCGAACGAGGGGAAGAATGATTGAGAAGTATATACGGAAATCAGAGGCTCCATCAATGCGCGCTGCTTCAATCAGGTCATCCGGTATACCCCGTATAAACTGACGCATCAAAAAAACACCAAAGGCATTCATAAGAAACGGGAAGACTAGGCCCTGATAAGTATCTACCCAGCGGAATGCAGTAATGAGTGCATAAAGCGGGATAAGGACGACATGGGGTGGTACCATGACACTTGCCAAGACCAGGAAGAAAAGCGCATCTCGTCCCCAAAAACGCAACTTGGAAAAGAGATATCCTGCAAGACTCGCGGAGAAAAGGGCGGAAAGAGTAATAATAGACGACACAACAAGGCTGTTCAGATAACCCCTTGGAAGCTTCAATTCCTCAAGAACCCGGACATAGTTGCGCAATGTCCAGCTTCTGGGCAAGAGATGAAAGTCAACGCTGATGACCTCGATCGAAGGTTTAAAGGAGGAAAATATCATCCATATAAAAGGGAAAACCATAACAAGTCCTCCCGCAATAAGAAAGGCGTGCAATACGATTCGTTTTATGTATCTGATTCTCCTATAGCGAATGATGCTCTTCACCCTCTCCTCCTCCTTCAATATTCCCACTTTTGTTCAAATGCTCGAATCTCTAACAGAACAAGACCTACGAGAAGTGCGAAAATGATCATTGATATAGTTGCACCGTACCCAAAGCGCATTCCATAAAAAGCTTCCTGATACATTTGAAGTGCCAACACTTTCGTCGAATTAGCTGGCCCCCCAGGAGGGTTCCCAGTCATCATGTAAATAGGTACATACACGCGTATAGCGTTGATAGAGTAAATAGCAGTTAGAAAAATGATTTGCGGTCGAAGAAGTGGCACGGTAATGGACAAGAATTGTTTCCACTCTGAAGCTCCCTCGATTTTAGCCGCTTCATAAAGAGAATCAGGAATCTCATCTATGCCCGCCAGAAAGACCACAGTCCTCAGCCCCGAATCCTTCCAGATGTCCATGATGATAATGCACAAAAGCGCGGTAGCCGGATTCTGGAGGAATGTGAGCTTGTTGGGGTCAAGACCAAAGGCCCGCGAAAGGAGCTGAGCAAAAAGACCAATTTTGGGAAAGTATAAAAGCTGCCAAACCAGAGACACGGCAACCATCGAGGTCACAACAGGGGCAAAGTACATTGCAGTATAAATCTTCCGGGAAATGCCACTGGTCTGAGAAATCAGCCATGCGCACAGAAGAGAGGTCACGATTCCAACGGGAACCATAATTCCCAGATAGTACAGGTTGTTACGCAAGGACCGCCAGAAGATAGGGTCACGAAAGAGAAAACGGTAATTATCAATACCAATAAACCTGTCTTCTGTGAGGAGATCGGTTTTGCGAAAGGTCAGGTAAACGTTAAAAGCAAATGGCCATAGACACACCAAAGCGTAGTATCCAAGAACAATTGTGGCCACAATTGCAACATAGGAATTAACCCTTCTAATCCTCAACGTCTTTCCCTCCTGGGGAAGGAACCCCAGCAAGCGGAAGCCTAAGGGCTTTTTTTCCGCTTGCTGGGTAAGGGTTTTAGCGAGCCAACTCCTGTTCTTTAGCAGTTAGGTAATCCGTCAGATACTTCAAGGCTTCGTCTATAGACTTTCTTTTCAGGAAAACTTCCTGCATTTCGGGGAAAATAACGCTTCGTATCAACACAGCCTCGGAAATCTTGGTATCTAAAGGACTCAGGGCTGGCAAGCCTACTTCCGTGGCAAGAAGGGCTATTTTCGCGTATTCATTCAGTTCAGCTTCTTTTGCCTTCAACTGCTCAACACCCTTCTTATTGCTCAAAGCACCAACCCAATATGGAGGTTTAGCGTTAAAGGGAATCTCGTAGTAGGTAAGAGGGTCTTCTATGAGTTCCTTCATGAATATGAGCCCAGCGTTCTTCTTATCGCCACTCAAACGCCGAGAGAGGAAATACGTACCCCAGTGGCAAATGGCACCAATCTGAAGAGGCGTATCCGCTGTAGGGAAAGGAGGCATCATAAAGAAGCCAATATCGAGTTCCGGAAAGTCTGTCATAACTGCTCCTACACGCCAAGGACCATTCAATAGCATCGCACCCAGTTTGTTAGGAAACGATGTTGAGGGATCGCCTGAGGTTGGGTCATACACTTTGTTTTCCACAAACCACATGAAGGTTTCCATTGCCCTTCTTGCTTCATCAATGTTAAAATTCCATTCTTTGGTGGCAGGGTTAAACAGTTTCTCCTTAGCACCCTGCATGATTATCATGTCAAGAAAGGCGTTGGCAGTCTCTGTATAGGAAAAGAGAACCCCACTTCGCTTAATAGAACCATCTGGGTTGTAGACAGTAAGTTTTTGTGCTGCGAATTTGATATCATCCCAGCTCTTTATACTTTGAGCATCAACACCTGCCTCGCGGAAAAGGTCTTTATGGTACACAAAACCAAAGGCGTTTCCTCCCGTTACAAAGGGGTACCCGTAAATGTTTCCGTCAGAACCGGTTACGTGTTTTAAGGGTGCTTCAAAAACAAGGTTCTTGAATTCCTCAGCGCTGCACAGCGTAGGTGTTAGGGGCAAAAAGAGCTTAGAAACGTCTTTCCCAATCACCCAATCGTCATAACCGAATAAAATATCCGCCTCATTACCTTGAGCGATAGCCGGAATAAGCTTGGTAAAAAGTTCTTCGAAAGGTACGGGCACGAGATTCAGTTTAATGTTGGGGTGTTTCTCCTCAAAGATCCTTATATACTCCTGTTGCCATTTTAAACCTCCTGACCAATCTTGAAACCACCAATCGAGAGAAACCTTAGTGCCTGGTTCTGGTATCTCTGCCGCCTCAACAGCCAGACCCCAACTAATCAGAATGCCTAAACACAATAACACCAACACCTTCTTACCCCTTTCGACCTTCATAGTAACACCCCCTTAAGTGTTTTGAAAATCTAAACGATTTCCTTCATCGCTTCCTCAACCGAGGCATCATCATGGACTATTCGTCTTATCGCCCGTACAAGAGCGGTAGGATCCTTATAGGCCCAAACGTTCCTCCCCATGGAAACCCCTGCAGCACCACAATCCATAGCATCCCGGATGAACTGGAGAAGCACCTGAGGATCTCCAGAGGCCGGACCACTGAGGACAACATACGGTACCGGACAATAATTTATAACCTCTTTAAAAGAATCCTTGTCGCCCGTGTAATATCCCTTGACAATGTCAGCACCAAGTTCTGCAGCCACTCGAGCAGAGTACTTGACAACTTCCGGATCCTTGGGCCACTTTCTTTCCGCTCGATCGGCAAACTGGTGTTCAAGGATCTCGGCGGGGATCATCTCGATCATGAGAGGCATACCCCAGAGGTCACAGGCCTCGGCAACGAACCCATTCTTGTGGGAAAGCTGAGCCTCCCGAGGCACACCGATAACCCCAAAAGTGGCAACGGCATCGGCACCAAGGCGTAAAGCATTCTCTACTGAACAGATCAGTTCATCATTGGTGAGATCAGGACCTATAGAGGTTGCCGTACCATCGATACGAAGCATGAGAGAAACCTTCCCCTCCACGAGAGGACGATAGAAACGCTTTGCCATTCCAGGGGTGAGCAAGACAGCATCAGGTCCTCCTGCTACGACTTTCCTTAGAACTCCTTCCATGTCGCTGAGTTCCATCATCGGGTTTATGCATATCCCATGGTCCAGAGTAATGAGAACCATTCTCTTGCTTTTAGGGTTAAAAATCCGAGCAAGCCGTATCTCCTTGCCAGGTTTCACTACTACCACTCCCTTCCCGTATTTGCTCTCATACTATCATTTCCAATCATAAAAGTCAACATACAATCACAACAAATCGAGAGAAAATGACTAAACTGCACTATTTTCGTGATATAATATTAGTGAAATACCGCATCAAGCCTAACTCGGAAGGAGAATAAGAAAAAATGAACAATGATAGTGGGAAATTCCCTCTTCAGCGTCAAGGGAAGATACTCGAGATGCTTAAAACACAAGAAAGTGTGACTGTCCGAGAACTGTCAGAAATGCTCAAAGTCAGCCTGGCCACGGTTCGCAGGGATCTGGAAAGGTTGCAGAAAATGGGGTTGCTCCAGCGAGTGCACGGTGGAGCAGTGCTCAAGGAAAAAGTTGCTATAGAACCGGACTACTCGAGAGAAAAGGAGCGGTTCTTACCAGAAAAACGAGCTATTGCTCGCATAGCCGCTCAACTTATCGAAAATAACGACGTGATCTTTCTTGAATCAAGCACAACCGTTCTCCAAATGGTAGAGTTTTTAAAAGACAAGAATAACCTCACAGTAATTACGAACTCCTTGGACATTGCTCAGGAACTTCGAGATTCTCACCCCGACCTCTTCCTCATAGGAGGAAGGTGGCGAAGAAAAACGAATTCTCTCGTCGGTCCTGTGGCCGATCTCTCCCTTTCTCAGATGAATTTTGACAAAGCCTTCATCGGGGTAAGTGCCCTGGACTTTGAAACAGGTATTACCACGCCTTCTCTCGAAGAGGCACAAACGAAAAAATCTATTATTAAGGCCTCCAACAAGGTCATTGCTCTTTGCGACCACTCAAAGTTTGGGAAGAAAAACTTCGCATTTGTTGCTCCACTAACGAGTATCGACATTCTGATTACCGACAATTTGGCAAGGAGAGAAGATATCGAAAGCCTGCAACGACTCGGAGTGCAAGTGATGCTTGCAGAAGTAGTAGGACGTAAGCCTGAGGAGGAAACCATGACAAACCTCCGATAGTCCTTCCAGGTACTTCCGGGGGGATAAGCTCAGTATCTCCCAATACGCTCCAACTCGAAACCCATTGTTATTCTTTTTCTGCCCTTTAACCTCTCCTGGAGTGCTGTCCAACTCACATATCGCTAAAAAGTAAAAAAATCCGTTCTTTCTTCGCCGGTTGACTCTTGACCCCTGCCATGCATCCTGCACCATCTCCGACTGTCTCATCGCTCCCCTCGGTCGGTTTCTCTCTACCTCCCTCCGACCCTGTAGGATCTGGCGAAGGTCTTGGTAAGGTTTCTGCTGAAGTACCTATGCGAACTCTGACACTCTTTAGTCCATTCTGTCCCTCGCCTTTTCTCCGGTTTCCAAAAACCCTCAGAACCACCTGGCACGCTATTGTTACTTTTTACCATCAACTCTCTGAAGGACCTCAGGGCCAGAGCAGGTTCTTCCAAGGCAGGGATAAGATGCTGGAGCATTTCCAAGACACGTCGAATTTGTACAGGGTTAAAAAACCGTCAAACTAATTGAAGGGATGTTGTGTTTGGTCCCTCATGTATGAGCCTCTCCAGAGGTTTTGTGGTCATCTACTGTGACTTCCTTCCTACATTAAAGCTCTTGACACACATATCCAGCAGTAGCAATCTCAAACTTAGGCCACCAATTATGACACCTACAATCTGGCCTTCCAGGTTCTTCTACAACCTTCCTCGCGTTTCCCTGAAGCCTCCCAAGAAATCCCCCAATTACACCATAGATCCGCTTATTCACCTGCTCGCGGAACGGCTACCCTTTTACAGCGCCACGAGTAAGACCTCCAACAAGCTGTTGTTGAACGAAGAGGAACAACAGGAACACGGGAACACAGATCAAGGACGAGGCGGCCATAAGGTTGCCCCAGTTCGTTTCGTATTGACCTACGTAGTCAAAAATCCCCACCGGAAGCGTTCTTTTTGCCTCGCTCGTAATAAACGTAAGAGCGAACATGAATTCCTGCCATGTGACAAAGAAAAGATAGGCAAACGTTGCTCCAAGTCCAGGGCGTATCAGTGGAACAACAATTTTCCAAAAAGCCATAAAACGAGTGCATCCGTCAATCATGGCAGCTTCCTCGAGTTCCTTAGGAATCCCCAAGAAGAAGTTGCGCAAAAGCCATACTCCAACTGGCACTGAGAAAGTTAGATAAGCGACGATCAAAGACCAGTATGTATCTATCATGCGTAACTGACTCATGATTCTGTACAAGGAAACAATAATCGCCGCCAAGGGGAACAACTGGCTAAGCAAGATCAGGATAAAGAAAAAGTCCCTTCCGGGAAAGCGCAGGCGTGCGTAGCTATAGGATGAGAAAAGAGCCACTCCAAGTACAATGACGGTTGACGCTGCAGCAACCAGCAAGCTGTTTAAAAAATATCTTAGGAACATTGAACCCCGTCCGATAACGTGCAGGTAGTTACTCAGTGTCGGGCGTTTGGGCACAAGATAGGGAGGAGAGGTAAACTGCTCATCCGGAGCCTTAAGAGACATGGAGACCATCACCATGATAGGGAAAAGCACAAAGGTAGCAAGCACGAACGCCAAAAAATAAATTTTGACGAAGTACAAGGTCTTTTGACTCTTACTCATAGCGATTCTTCCCTTCTAAAGCTTAGCCTCACGTAAACAAGGCTAAAAACCAAGAGAAACAGGAAATCTAAAACCGCAAATCTCGAGGCATCGCCAAACCGGAAGCGCTTAAAGGCAAGGTCGTACACGTAGGTTGGAAAGATGTGAGTTCGCTCAGCAGGTCCCCCTCCGGTCATAACATAGATGAGCTCGAAGTAGTTGAAGGTCCATATAAAAGTCAGAAGCAAGGTCGTCACTATTATCGGCCTCATGACAGGGAGGGTGATATACCAAAACTTCTGGTAGGGACTGGCTCCGTCAATTTCTGAAGCCTCTAGGAGATCGAGGGGAACGGTTTGCAGGCCGGCAAGGTACATGAGTGTGGAGAAAGGGAAGCCCTTCCAGATGGCTGTGAAAATGACGGCGTATAGGGCCCACCTTGGATCGCTCAACCAGGTAAGGGGTTGCGAGATGATACCAAGGGCTCGGAGATAGTGGTTTAAAAGACCAAGCTGTGGGTCATAGACCAGCCTCCAAACCATACCCGCGATAACGCCAGGCATAACCCAAGGCAAAATAACTATACCTCGCAACAAGGTTCTGCCCGGAAAGGATTGATTGAGCAGGAGAGCCGAAGCTAACCCCAGCAGGAATTGAAAAAAGATGACCAAGAGTGTCCAGATGATAGAGTTTCTGAACACCAAGGGAAGCATCTTATGGTTCCAAAGTTTGTTGAAGGCTTCCCAACCAAGGTAACGGCTGGAAGTCAACGAAACATCATAAAGACTCAATAAGAAGGTCATAAAGAGAGGATAAATAACCAAGACGAAGAGCAAAGCAATAGACGGTAATGCAAAGGCATAACCATACAACCCTTCCTTCCTCACGATTCCATGCACCCCTTGGCAAAAGAAAAAGCGGAGAGAGGGTTGCTCTCCCCGCTTTTTATTCTAGGACTTAACGGTGGGTTGAGTAGTACTCGTTCAGCAGCTTGTCAATTTCCTCTGTTGCTTCCTTCAACGCTTCTTCAACACTCTTTTCGCCAAGTAATATCGCAGTGGTTGCATTCCTCTGGATCTCGGCAAGATCGGGGTATTTCGGGAAAATCGGCCTATAAAGTGCCGTGGTGAGCTGCTTGAAGATAATGTCGGGGAACCTCCTCTTTTTCTCCAGGAAAGACTTCGCTGCCTCAACATTAGCAGGGGTCAGGGAAGAAACCCGCTCGTTAATCTCCCTGCTCGTCCAGAACTCGATAAACTTCCAAGCAGCGTCTTTGGAGGGCGATTTCTCGTAAATCACCATGTTCCATCCTCCAAAAGTACCAATAGATTCACCGCCCTCTGGTTTTGGAAAGTTGGTACAGGCCCAGTCCATCTCCGGCGCCCTGGCATTAATGGTGTCCTGCCCCCATTCACCGTACCAGAACATGCCAACCTTTCCGGCGGTGAAGAGCTGGAAAGAGTCTTCCTCGGTCCTAGAAACCTCTCCGGGAGGGTTGACTTCTTGGAGCTTCTTGAAAAACTTCATCGCCTCAATAGCTGCAGGCTGGTCAAGAGTGCACTTCGTGAAGTCTTCGTTAAGGACAGAGCCTCCGTTTGAGAAGATCAAAGCGTCAGTAATACACTGAATAGCGTCTCCTTTGCCCACCCATAACGCTGTGCCCCACTGATTCTCCGTGGTCATCTTCTTAGCAACTTCATAAAACTCATCCCAGGTTACAGGGGGTTTTTCAGGGTCAAGACCTGCCCTCCTGAAGAAATCCTTATTGTAGTAGTTCAGCGCCCATACGCCTACATCGAAAGGTATCCCGTAAAGCTTTCCCTGGAAAAGAGCTGAGTCCCAAGCCCCCGCGAAGTAGTTTTCTTTCTTTACCTTCTCAGACTTAGCCACGAAATCGTCAAGGGGTATGATAAAGCCTGCTGCTGCAAACTCTGGATTCCAGATTTGGTCCACTACTGACACATCAGGTGGATTCCCTGCTGCAGCCGCTACAAGCAACTTATCACGGTATTCGTTGTAAGGGAAAACGGTGAACTTCACATCGATTTCGGGATACAGCTCCTTGAATTTCTGAAGGGCCTCTTCTTGGGCTTTGATCAGCTCAACCTCTGCTTGTTTCATCAACCACACGTTGAGGGTAATCTTCTGACCTTCTTGCCCTCCCGCAAGGTTGGCAACCAGAAGCAGGAATGCCAACGTTACAATACTAATCACCACTACGCCCCTTCTCATTTTCAGACACCTCCCTCACGCTTTTTCACGAGCTCCCTAGAGTTACCCAAGGCCTTACAAGAACAACGATTCCCCTCGACCACTCACCTCCTTTGTCCCGAGTTCCAATCTTCCACCAGTTTAGAGACAAAACGTACTCTCTCAACATCACACATCGGTGACAACTCATCGGATATTCCCAAAATAATTCGAGGAGCAAAGGCTCTTAAAACCTCTAACGTGAAAGCCTCCAGCAGTGAAAGGTCATACTCCGGCATGAAAAGCAGCATCGGTATTCCATCAAGGACAACCTTATTTCCCACAGCTTCTCGCAGTTCCTCAAGCGTAACGTCTCCCTGGGGAAGGGGGGTAGGAGCTTCAATCCCATCGAAAGGAAGATCTTTGAGGTATGGGAGGAGTGGCTTGAGAGAACCATCCATATGTATATGGCAAAACTTACCAGCCTTATGGAGCTGCGCCACCCTCTTTTCATAGTAGGGAAGTAGCCATTCCTCAAAAATTCGAGGTGAATCAAAGCGCCCGTCAATGTTTTCCCCAAAATTCAGGATTCTCACAGGACAGGAGGCAAGGATCTCAAAAAGCCCATCTTCGGCTTCTTCAGCTTTTCGAAGATATTCTTTTAACCTCTCAGGATAATCATGAACCAAGGCAATCGTGGTTTCAATCCCCGCGAATTGCAGAAAAAGCCTCTGGAAAGGGGACCTCTCCCAGTAAAACTGGATCTCCCCCAATCCATCGAGTTTTGCCTTTGCTTCCTGGAAGAACTCTTCATTGAATCGATAACGGGTGTGAGTAACCACATACTCAAGGATTTCGAGGTCTTCGAGTTTCTTTACCGGATGCTCAATATAGTGCCAGGAACATCCCCACTCACCAAGCTTTTTACAGCCGTGGAGGGTTCCCAGAGGGGAACGGAAATAAACGTGAATCTCGTCACCGTCTGTCACTTCTTCAACAGCGGCGCCACCAAAGTATTCAAAGAGAATGTGCGTGCGTGGCGAAGAAATGTCGACGCTCTCCCCGTAGAAGTAACGTACAGAAGCCCCCAGATCCCGGTAGATGTCCAATATGTTGCCCACATCCTTAAAGCGTTCTGGAAGTCTACCTAGGGTCTTGTTAACGTTAAACCAGTGTTCTAAGCGAGGCTGCCACACGATATTCNTGTTGGTGCCTTCAAAGGTAGCCAGGATATCTCGCCGAAAGTCCATGCCCATCCCTTACCCCTCTCTCAGTTCAACCCCAGAAGCTCCTTGGCCTTGTCCACCGCTGAGGCCGCATCGGACGCATAGCCATCGGCACCAACCTCATCGGCGAACTTCTGGGTCACCGGAGCACCACCAACCATGATCTTCACCTGGTCTCTGATACCGGCCTCTTTAAAGGCCTTGATGTTCTCCCGAATCTGGATCATGGTGGTGGTCAAGAGGGCCGACATCCCCACAACTCAGGCATAAAGGACCAAAATCCAATACCAATTTCATCCCTATTTGCTGTTTTCGTCTTTGGAAATACTCACCAAAGCAGCCAACTCCGACAACGGCATCTCCCACGCCTCAAAAACTGCTGCAATGTTCTCAGGAGGGTTATTTTTTCCCCACTCACACTGAGCAATGACACCTCCTTCTGGAATCTCAAGCGCCTTTCTGACTCGAAGAACCAATTCGTACACATCTCTGGGTCTCCCAAGTGCAAGAGTCCTTCGATCAATCTCTCCCCAGAAGGTAATCTTACCCCTGAACTCCCGGCCTATTTCTTCAACGTCCATGCAGAAGAGCTGGCAATTGATGGCATTCACTCCAAGCTCTACAAGATCTGCAAGAATTTCTCGAACATGGCCGTCGGTATGGAAGAAAACATACTTCCCATGAGCATGGGCGATCTCGAAGTAGTCCTTATACAGGGGTTTGAAAAAGTCTCGCCACAGCTTAGGAGAGATGAGAAGACTTCTTTCTGTGCCCCAATCATCCATGAAAAAGAGCCCATCCACATCTGTCTTGGCCCACATTTCCGTATATTTCAGGTAGAATTCGTGGACCATGTCTCTGAGCTTGTAGACCTCTTTAACTCCATACGCTAAGTCAATGAAGAGGTTCTCAGTGCCCCGCAAGAACTGCATTCGCTCGAAGGGGCGAGCACAGATGTCGGAAAGCATAAACTTATCACTCTCAGCGCAACTCTGGTTCGCCTCTCGGAGATCCACGGTTTCGAGATAATCCCATGGAGGAGTAAAAGTATCCAGTTTCGACCACGTATCAAGGACTGGTTCCTTAACCTCTCCTATTACACCATCTTCGCCAACACACCACCAGCTTCCCCACTCATCGATATATTTTCCCCGCCGAGGAATAAGAACTGGAGGATGACCCCCAGGAGCCACAAGGGCAGGCTTCCCCCGCTGTCTCTCGCTGAACCCCGGCTTGAACCTCGCTGTTTCGATGTCCTTTGGAAACCTCTGCAACATTTTCTCGAGTTCCGCCTTTTGGCTTAGTTCCACAGCCGGTAACCACCAGAGATCTCGAGGAACCCTGTCGGGGGAATTAAAACTCAAGGCCTTTATTACTCTTTCCCTCGAAGTCATCTTTTCACCCCTTTAGCAACCCTTCTTTCCTCGCCAAAGACTGCTGGAGGATGAATTCCTCGAGCTCCTCCATGGTTATAGAACCCTTAGGAACATCTAAAAGCTTCCTCCCTTGGTCTATGATCACAATTCTATCCGCAATGGGAAAGACTTGGTGAAAGTCGTGAGTAATATAAATACACGCGATGTTCTCCTCCTTGAGTTTCCTTACAAAATCCTGGAGTACTCGTTTAGCTGCTACTGATAAGGCTCTTTCCGGTTCGTCAAGGATTAAAAGCTTCGACTTAAAGTACATCGCTCTAGCTATTGCCACTCCCTGCTGCTGCCCTCCCGAACAGAAACCCACTTCTTTTCTAACCGGAACGTCCAACCCTAACCGCCTTACAGCTTGCTGGGCTTCTCTCCATATTTGGGGGTAATCGACGATCTTCATCCCAAGAACAGCCTTCAGCGGTTCCCTACCAAGAAAAACGTTCTCCCCCACGCTGAGACATCCTACAAGCGCTTGCTCTTGAAACACGGCTTCAATCCCAAGTTTTCGGCTATCCGAAACAGAGTTGATTTCTACCTCTCTCCCTTCCCAATAAATTTTCCCACTGTCTTTGGGATAAACACCAGCCAAAATTTTGATCAGGGTTGATTTCCCTGCACCGTTATCACCAACAAGGCCTACTACCTCTCCTTCGTAAACTTCGAAATCCACATCGCACAGTGCATGAACGCTCCCAAACCATTTGTTCACTTTTTCCATTCTTACAAGAGGTGGGCGTTCCTTCAAAACCCTTCACTTCCTTTATTTCAAACTTCAAAGTGCTCGAGAGACTCTCTCTCGCAAGATCTCCCGAAGGTTACCAATAAGAATAGCGCCAATTACCAAAAGTCCCGTAGTGACTTGGCGAATTTCTTCCGAGATAGCAAACATTGCCAATCCAGCATTGATGACCCCTATAAGCAATCCTCCAGCAAATGCATTAATAACCGATCCTCTCCCTCCCCTAAGAGAAATGCCCCCAAGTACAGCTCCGGCGAATGCTGGAAAAAGAGCATTAGTAGCCATGTTGATAGGTGCACTACCGCAGAACCCTGTATAGAAAAGCGCCGCTACTCCGCTAAGAGTGCCAACAATGCAGTAAGTAACAAACAGGGTTTTCTTAAGATTAATCCCTAGCATAAGGGCGGCAGATGGGTTTCCTCCTACAGCGTATATATTCCTACCGAGCCTCGTATACCGAAGAAAAAACCACGAAAACACCAATATGCAAGAAAACACCAGAATCGCTGCTTCTGCATTCCCACCTACGTAGAGGTAAACGCTTGGCAGATTCCATATAGACGTAGAACTCGTGACAAGAAGGAGCCCCGAGAAGACCATAGACGTTGCCAGCGTTGAGATGAAAGGATTTAACCCTAAACTCCCCACAAGAAAGCCGTTAAGGCAACCGCATAAAAAACCAAATGCAACTGGGAGGAAAACCCCAAAATAAGGGTTCACCGAAAAGCGACTAAGAATTTTCGCCGCCAAGACACCAACAAAGCCAGTTATCCGGTCAATAGAAACATCAAAGTTTCCACTTATCAAAGCCACAGACTCCGCAAGAACCAATAGACCTAAGGTTGTCAAGGTGTAGAAAATGAAGAGTAAAATGTCAAGATTCAACATGGCTTGAGGCTTAAAAGCGGCAAAAAGGAGGTAGAAAACAACCACTAAAACCCATGCAAGATTATCGAGAATGGCAAGAATGAAAACACTCTCCCTCCTCCATATCCTGTAACCTTTCTCCATCCCCATCCCCCCTCTTGCGTCCTGCTGCCCTCCAACCAGACGAAAGGCAGCAGGACGCAAGAACCAGCTATTTCAACCACTTCTCCACTACGTTAATCCAAATAGGAGCTTCGGCAACGGTTTCAGGTGTTGAAACATATACACCGGTGACAAGCCATCGATGACCATAACGTTCCACAACAGGGGCAGGAGCCCAGTAGGTCATATCCGTGGGGCGGACCCCCTCATGTTCTTCTCCTTTGGGCACTATATTCCAAGTGCCATCAGGTTGAGGCCCTTCTGGTTTGCTTGGATCGCATATAACCGTGGACCCAATAGGCGGCAATGCGTCAACGCCTTTTTCTTTAATCAAGCGCAAGAAATACACCGAGAGAAAACCGTACGCCAGATTAGGCTGATCCACTGAAATATCGATATATTTTTCCAACATGGCTTCTTTCACTCGAGAAGGTGTGTCAAGAGTAGCAAAATACACATGTCCAGGCTCGCCTCGTTTTACTAACATATTCTTAGCTTTCAGGCCCTCAAGAACACCAACCCCTGTGGTCGCATTCGTACCAAACACAGCTAAGGGTTTTCCAAAAGCCGTAATTCCTTCAACGATCCTCTCTTTTGTTACCTCCACGGATGCTCCAGGAGCAAAGTATTCCACTATTTCAAGCCCAGGGTACTGCTCCAGAACTTTCTTAATACCGCCATTCCTCTGCGGCACCCAAGGATCCTGAGGAGTCCCGCAACCTACTATGAATACCTTCCCCTTAAGCTCTATCCCGTCCTTTTGAATCTCCTTGATAAGCGCTTCTGCCGCTGCTTCACCGAACCTTTCGTTGCTTACAAGAATGCTAATGGGCATCTTTGGCGACTGAACATCTGTATTGTAACAAACTACTGGTACCCCTTGATCGATGCACCATTCGATAACATCCTTCAGAGCCACATCAGATAGTGGAGAAATCATGATGCCATCCACCTTCAGACCCTTTACCATGTACCGCAAATCCCTAATTTGTGCCTCTATCGAAAGGTTTGGGTTCAAGGTAATTAACGTGTCCCCTTGATCAGCAGCATAGTACTGTGCAGCACGACTCAAAGTAATCAAAAACTCATCGCCCAGATAAAGGGCCTCCTCACCCCATAGATAACCCTCTCTGGCCATCGCAAAACCACAAAACAACACTGCAACCGCCAAAAGCATTCCACCTATCACAAACTGTCGCATTTTCTTGCCTCCCCCTTTTCTTTCTCAGCCCCACTCTTCAAATCCTCAACCCGAAAACAAAACCGTTACTTTTTGCTTTCACCCCCTTTCTGCTCTAACCAATCCATGGAAGTCAAAAGCATCCTCTCCGCACCCGCAGGATCCCCGCAGAACAATCTCTACGGGGAGCACCACGGTCTCTCCCGCAAGGGAGGGACACGTCATCCGGGAGAAGAGGAGAACCGCTGCTTCCTTCCCCAGGGCATACGCTGGTTGCGCCACAACGGTGAGGCGAGGCTGAACAAGGTCGGCCATCTCGAAATCGTCAAAACCAACCACGGCAACATCCTGGGGAATCCTGAGGTTTCTCTCGCGAATCGCCTTCAGGACCCCCTGGACCACGAGATTGTTTGCAGCGAAAATCGCCTGAGGCCGGAGGGGGAGAACGAGAAGCTCATGGGTTTTCCTGTATGCCTCGTGGATGGTCTTTGCTCCATCCTTCACCATCTCAGCGTGGAGCACAATCCCCGCCTCATCCATGGCCTTCCGGAACCCCGCAAAACGCTCTTGCACCGTAGGCAACCTGAGATCCGAGGCCAGGAAGGCCAGTCGTTCAAAGCCATGCTCAAGAAGATGGCGTGTCAGCCGGTAGGCTCCTTCTCTATTCTCCACCTGAACTACAGGACCGCTGAAATCCCGGGGAGGACGGTCGACGAACACCAGGGGGATGTGGGAAGCCAGGTCCCTGAGGTACTCCTGGGATCCGGTGGCGGGAACGATGATGAGGCCGTCAACCTGTTTCTCCACGAAAATGCGGACGTAGAGTTTCTCCTTCTCCAGGAGCTCATCGGAGTTCGCGACAAGGACACTGTAGTTTCGGGCAAAGGCCTCATCCTCGATCCCCCGAACAATGGTGCTGAAGAAACCGTTGGTGATGTCGGTGATAATAACCCCAATGGTGTAGGTCTTTCTGCCCCGAAGGCTCCGGGCCAGGGCATTGGGACGATACCCCAGGGCCTCAATGGTGGCCAACACCCGCTTTCGAGTTTCCGCACTCACGCCTTTGTCGCCGTTGATAACACGGGAAACCGTCTTGAGGGAAACACCGGCAGCCTGGGCAACGTCCCGTATGGTGGGAGTCCTTCGCAAGGAATTGTCCTTCCTCAGACAGCCCCCTCCTTGACAACGTTGTCGCTACAGGCAGTATATTCGATCTCCTTTCCCCTGTCAAGGGGTTGTATAGGTCCACATCATGTGGGACACTCAACAAGTCCGGTGTCTCTCAGGTACTCCCAAGGCTCCTCTTCCCAAGCTCCAGTGTGGTCTTTTCCTATTGT
>JGI20130J15133_1001574_pt1 | contig 18725 bp, 19 predicted proteins | sample WasSprMetagenome_FD_15133 | JGI IMG/M metagenome (IMG submission 15133) | reverse complement strand
TCCCCTTTTAGGCGTCATACCATGCTTCTGCGAAATCTCAAGGGCTGAAGGAAAAATAATCTTCGTTCACGAAAAACCAGACCATCCCTTCACAAAAATTTTGGACGAAATAGCAAACAAAATGGACAAACTCTAGAAAGGGTTTTTTATTTAGTCGCCAGCCTATTCACCAGCTGATACACCTTGCAGTTTTTACATTTCTCATAATCCTTCTCATCACATTGCCTACATATTATGCGGTTTAATTCCCTAATCTCAGAACCCACAAGGCTCAACCTCTCTCCACACACAAAATTCGCCGGTTCTTGTATATCCTATATTCCCGTTTCGAAATATTCACAATAGATAAATTTTATATTAGTCTGCAAACGTAAAATTTCGCGTGGTTGTTGCTTGAATAAGAATGTGGCCTTAACCTCTTTGGCATGGGGACTATTCTTCGTTTGGATAGGTGCAAGTTGGATTGCAAGCGAATATTACCGTATCAGCATGACATCCTATGTTGCTTTAGGAGCGGGGCTTATCCTAATAGGGTTAAACATCGCAAGAACAAGCCTAGGAATGAAGTTAAGCAAATTCAGCCTATTTATTGGCGTAGTAGCCCTTGCCTTCAGCGGAACCGCATTAATGGGCTACCCTCTGCCCTTCTGGCAAACCATAATAGTGTTAATAGGCTTGTTCATAATCGCAGAAGCAGTATCATCCCTACGAAAAGCTAAGTAAACAACAAATTTATAGCGCAAAAGCCCTTCTGATACAGCATCAAAATCAAGGGACAGATAACCCATTGGACCGTTCAGCAATAATTCTTGCAGGAGGCCTTTCAAAAAGGTTTGGACAAGACAAGGGATTAGTTCCCTTAGCCGACAAACCCTTAATAAAACATGTCCTTGAAGCCGTTAACCCCATAGTTGACGAAATAATAGTGGTTGTAAACTCGAAGGCGCAGGTTGAGGAGTTTTCCAAAATTTTAGGCAACGTGAAAATAGTTGTTGACAACTTAGACATGCATGGGCCATTGGTGGGCGCAGCAACAGGTTTCAAGACGGCAAACGGAGAGTATGGACTTCTGCTCCCATGCGACACTCCACTGCTCTCTAAAGAAGTTCTAACGCTTCTTCTCGACCTATGCGTAAATAGAAATGCGGTTATCCCCCGATGGCCAAACGGCTACATAGAGCCTTTGCAAGCCGTATACCGCGTAAAACCAGCGTTAGAAGCTGCTGAAAAAGCCTTAAACGAGGGAAAAACAGATATGCGCTCCATGATTGAAAGGTTGCGGGGCGTACGATACATTTCAACACTTGTGCTTCAGCAGTTTGATCCTTCACTCAAATTCTTCATCAATGTCAACACGCCCATAGACTTGAAAAAGGCTGAACAATTGTTAAAACATGTAAAGTCTAATACTTTATGCTGAGGTATAGTAGCACCACAAGAGCCGCGAAAGTAAATAGGTCGGGCAGCAAAGCAAAGGGCCCTAAACCGAAAAGTCTGAAACCGAAAGCCCGTATAACTATTGGGTTGGAAGCAAGAGCGTAAAGAAGTAGAGTTGCCGAGAATATTATTAGTCCTATTGTGAATTCCGATCGTGTTTTTCTGTATATGTCAGCGTATATCAGCACCAGGAAGATTAAAATGGTTATGTTAATTGTTGAAACAACAGTTTTCGCTATGTAAAAGAATTCAATGTCTCCAGGAATATAGGGCGGACGTTCCGGTGGCAACCATGGAAGACGCGGAGACCAGAAGGTTGAAGCAGCCCATGTAGCTGCTAATATAGCTACCCCTATTAAAATTGGCAGAAGCACCAGCAGTAGCCAAATTCTCGATTTCTGGTTCATTTCATGATTCATTTGCTTTTCCCCCTTTTCTACTTTTTCCAAATTTTCTTCACAATCTCCTCAAATAAGGCGTAATTCTCATCCATAACAGGAGACAAAAAATATGTTGTGCCATATCCCTCACCTGCTGATACTATTAGTCTATTCTTCTCAAGAATCCTAAGATGATGCCTTATTGTCCTATAATCCATTTTAAGCAAGTTAGCCAACTGATTCGCGTTCTGCGGAGTCTCCTTCAACGCTATAATTATTTTCGCCCGTGTAAGACCGCCTCTTGTACCTGCAACTAGCCAACCAAGCAAGTACTTCAAAGGACGCGCACTAGCAGACATTTGAGGTTCTCCGGGTTCGACTAAACATATTCACGTTGGATAATAAATGTGTATTTTGCTACGTGTAAAGATTAAGAATGAATTTGGGCAGAATTCTGAAAATTCTTTAATAATCTAACGGTTGCCGACATGTTAGGCGCGCGCCTTAGCTTTATGGAGGTGAATGAGTATAGATAAAAGAAAAGCCTTAGTCTTGTTATCTGTTGTGGTTGTTGCAGCAGCTATAAGCGGCATTGCATTAAACGCATATTCAACTGTCAATGCCAACACGCAAGCGACAGTTAATGGCGAACAGTGCTGGAATCATGATATCGGATGTACTGTTGGAAATATGAGTACCGGAATGCAATGCTGGCCACATGGAAAGATGCGTGGACGGGTATACTGTGGATTTATCGAAGTTAGCGATGAATTCAAAGAAAACGTGATTAACACAGCCAAAAACGACACGGATGTGCAGAATCTGCTAAACGAAGGTTACAACATTACAGGGATTAGACCAATCATTAAGACGGTAGTTGAGGGAGACGGCACTGTTGTTACGAAGGCAACAAGTGCCATTCTAATATTAGAGAAGGATACAAGTGGCCGCGCTTATGCATGGGTGGATTTAGAACAGGGAAAAGTAACACAAATAGAAATCTTAACTAGAACAGTGATTGAGAAGCCCTAAAAACAGTACATGGAAAAAATATGGTTGTTCAAAGGCTTCTTGAATAAACCCTATTTTCAACATTTTTGTATGTTTTTAGAAGGTAGAAATAGAGAAGACCCTGTTTCTAGTCTTCACATATTCGGTTTTGACATGTAAAAATGGAATAGATTTGGGTATAATTCTGAAAAATTCTTTAATATTCCCCATGATGCTGCTCAAAGCTTAGAGCGCATTTAAAGGGTGAAGGCTTTGGGTGCTTTAACAAGAGCGGTTAAGAATGTTTCGCGAAGGAAAATAAGGTCATTTTTGGTGGTCATCGCATTGAGTTTCTCTATAGCTATTATGGTTTCTATTCCTGCGGGTGTTATTGCAAATCAGAAAGCCACACAAGATCTAAGTGAAGATTACAATAAAATAATAAGCAATATTCAAGAGGAAATTAACAAGACGGCAACATTAATTGAAATTCGGGCTTCATCAGGTAGGCCCACAACTGTTCCATCGGGTGCACCGCCGTCTGGATTCGGACAGCGAGGAGAGGCTTTTATTAACGAAACCGTCGTCGACGAAATTCGTTCCATTGAAGGCGTTAAGGATGTTGTGCCATTCCTTGAGGTGTCTTCAGAGGAAACAACCAACGAAACCATGAATACTCCGCGTGGAAGCTTCACGATTTCTCGACCTCTTTATACGATTATAGGGGTTCCTCTGAACTCTTCCTTAATAGATAGTTACACTATATTGCCAACAAACATAACAGCAGGAAGAAATCTTTACGAGGGAGATAGTGGAGTTCTTCTAGTGAGTTCCAATCTCTCTGATTATCTTGGAGTGAGTGTCGGCGACAAGGTCGAGATTTACGGAGAATATTTTTCGGTTGTAGGAATCTATGAACCCGCAGGTCAAGCAGCTACGGAAGTAGGAACATACATGAACGTTTACGCTGCCCAGAGGAGAACTGTCTACATGAACATTTCTGATCTTCAAAGGATAACCGGCAATGTAGGAAACACTAGTAGGCTTGATGTGTATGCAGCGGATGCTTCCTATGTGGATGGAATAGCTGAAGTGATAAAAACAGCATATTCCGAGCTTTACGTTACTACGTATAAAGACCGCTTGCAAAACCTCGAACGTACGCAAGAAATGTATCAAACTACGTTGGAAAATGCTGAATCCACTCTTAGTCAGATGCAGACAGTCGCCTTCCAAGAAATCGTAATAGTAATTGGCGCCACAAGCCTGATCGTTTTATTTACGATGCTATACACTGTGCGTGAAAGGACAAAAGAGATAGGTATCCTTAAGGCCATAGGGTTCAGCAACTGGAATGTTATGAGCCAGTTCATGCTTGAAGGAATATTGATAAGTTTAATGGCTGGAGTGGTTGGCATTGCAATTGGAATCGTCGGAGCACCTTTGTTGTCCTCCCTTCTACTTCCCAGCGTCAACACGTTTTCTACTCAGCCGCAAGGATTTCCTGGACAAACAGTAAACTTTGGAACAGCTTTATCTCAGTCTGTTACAGCCGTGCCAGATTTGCAGACTATTTTAATGGCGTTTGGCGTAGCTGTGGCGCTTGGAGCCGTGGGAAGTTTATATCCAGCGTGGCGAGCAGCTAGAACAAGCCCCATGGAGGCGTTGAGATATGAGTGATTTGATTCTGGAAATTGAGAAACTAGACAAAGTTTATAAATTGGGCGGAAGGCAAATTCGAGCTCTTTCTGATGTAAACCTTAAAGTGGAAAAAGGCGAGTTCCTTTCAATTATGGGGCCATCAGGTTCGGGTAAAACCACATTATTAAACATACTGGGCTGCCTTGATAGACCAACCTATGGAAAAGTTATTCTAGACGGCATAGACGTCACAAAAGTGTCGGAAAGAGAACTATACAAAATAAGAAGGCATAAAGTTGGGTTCATCTTCCAGAATTTTAACCTACTCCCATACCTAAGCGCAATCGAGAACGTTGAACTTCCTATGGAAGGCACTGGAAAGTCAAAAGAGGAAAAAAGGAAAAGGGCTCGGGAGTTACTGAAACTGGTGGGGCTATCAGAAAGAGAAAAACACAGACCTCTTCGATTAAGTGCAGGAGAACAGCAGAGAGTCGCTATTGCGCGTGCATTAGCTAACAATCCAGCAATAGTTCTTGCCGACGAACCTACAGGCAACTTAGACTCAAAAACTGGCTATGAAATCGTTAGGCTTTTGGGCAAACTGAACATCGAGCAAGGAACCACCATTATCATGGTAACCCACGACAGCCACAAAGCCGCACACGCAAGCAGAATGCTCTTTCTCAGCGACGGAAAACTACTGGCAAAAGAAAAGCAAGGGACGCACCTTTTGAAGAAAGAGCTCATCTGCCCACATTGCGGCAGAGAAATTCAACCAGATGACACATTTTGTCCACGCTGCGGCAAGAGACTATAGAAAGGAGGTGATAAACATTGGAACTTCCACAGAAACCAAAAACAGTGTTCTCAACAAAAGCTGTTCTTTTAACAATTCTAATAGTTGTTAGTCTTTTTGCTGGAGGAGTCTTGGGTTACTTACTAGGATACAGCGACCTGCAAAATCAGCTTTCAACTCTTCAAAGGCAAATGTCAAATCTTCAGACAACACAAGGCGTAAACCAAAATAACACCTACCTTCTAGGAGGAAACTTCTCCCTTTCAGAGTTACATACGCATGTCAAAGACTCAGTCGTCACAATCCGAGGAACAACAATACAATACGATATCTTTCATCATCCATACTATGTGCAAGTTCAAGGTTCAGGTTTCATCTACAACTATACTGGGCAAATGGTAGTCATAACAAATTATCATGTGGTTCAAGACGCAGTCAATATTACTGTAACTTTCATAAATGGAAACGGGTACAAAGCCACTCTGCTGGGCTCAGATCCCTACGCGGATCTAGCGGTACTTGCTGCAAATGCACCTCAGAGCGAGTTTAAGCCCCTTGAAATTGTAAGTTCATCAACGCTTGAAGTGGGCGATATAGTTGTAGCAGTTGGCAACCCCTATGGACTAGCTGGGTCGATGACCATAGGCATAGTGAGCGCACTAGGAAGAACAATAACCGAGGAACAGACAGGCGGTTATCCAATAGCCAATGTCATTCAAACGACTGCTCCGCTGAATCCGGGCAATTCTGGAGGACCACTCCTAAACCTTGAAGGAAAAGTTGTAGGCATAACAACAGCCATAGTAAGCGACTCTCAAGGCTTGGGCTTCGCAATTCCATCAAACACCATTTTACGGGAAATCGACTCATTAGTGACAAAAGGCTCTTACAATAGGCATCCGTGGCTTGGCGCTGCAGGAGTGGACATGACCTATGAAATAGCAAAAGCCATGGGCGTAAACGTAACATATGGGTGGCTAATAACCCAAGTAACAAGCGATGGACCAGCAGCCAACGCAGGACTAAGAGGCGGAACTAAACAAGTTTCCATTGCAGGAGAATACGTTATCATTGGCGGAGACATTATAATAGCCATAAATGAAGTAAGAATAACCAACATGGATGCTCTTTCGACTTATCTTGAAGAGAACACTTCGCCTGGACAAACAATTAACGTAACAATCGTGAGAAGTAACCAAACACTGGACATTGCGGTAACGTTGGGAACACGCCCATAAATATTGAGAAAGCCAAAGTTGTTAACAGCTATTTTTATAGCTTTTTATGTATTCTTCTGTTTTTGAAAGCAGTTTTTCAATGTCATCATCGTTGTGAGCATTACTTATGGCGCCAAAGTGAGTTGGAAGAAAGAAAACGCCATCAGCGATTAGATTCAAATGGTATTCCAAAAGTTTCTCCCTGTCCGCCTCAAAAGCATCTCGTGCATTTCTCACGCTCTTTTTTGTAAAGTGCAAGCTGAAAAGAGAGCCTAATCCCGTCACTTGCACGTCTATCCCTCTTGACTCGAAAATTTCCCTTATTTCTTCTCTGACTTTTTCGCCTGTCCTGTTCAGCTTTGCTATTATTTTTCCGTCTTCAAGAATTTTAAGCGTGGTTAAACCAGCAGCCATTGTTATTGGGTTTGCACAGAACGTTCCACCGTGAAAGGAGTAGTTTGGGCGTTGATAGGCGATAGTGTCTAGCCGCTCCATAATTTCTGGATGTCCGGAGAAGGCGCCAACTGGGAAGCCTCCGCCAAGAATTTTTCCAAAAGTTGTGATGTCTGGCATGACGCTGTAATATTGTTGTCCGCCTCCTGGAGCCAATCTAAAACCAGTGATCACCTCGTCAAAGATTAGAAGCGTTCCTTTCTCGTCGCAGATTTCCCTAAGTCCTTTCAAAAACTCCTTTTCAGCCGGGATGCATCCTCCTGAACAAAGGACAGGTTCAACTATGACTGCAGCGACAGACTTATCCCTCAATTTTTCTCTTACCTCTTCAAGATCGTTGAATGAGGCTAAAAAAGTGTCTTGGAGAGCGCCTTCTGTTAATCCAGCTGACTCTGGAATTTCAAAGGGGTATTTCACGCCTTTGTGGAGGGCGTCGTAGCCTCCGTGCCATCCGCCTTCAAACTTTAGGATTTTGCTTCTGCCTGTATAAGCCCTTGCAAGGCGCACTGCGTACATGTTTGCCTCTGTTCCAGAATTCGTAAATCGTGTCATTTCAGCTGTTGGAACCATTTTTGCAACCTGCTCTGCCAGCCTAACTTCAAGTTCATGGGCCGTGCCAAAATGGGTGCCGTTTTCAATTTGCCTTTTAACCGTCTTCACAACCTCTGGGGAGGTATGACCGAGAATGTGGGCACCGTGTCCCATCCAATAGTCCACATACTCGTTTCCATCCACATCATAGAGTTTGCTTCCCTCTGCCTTAACAGTGTAGAAAGGGTACGGTTCAAAGTAGCGGATTCCATAAGAGACCCCTGCTGGGAGAAAATTTCGTGCCCACTTATACAAAGCCTTAGACTTTTGCGTTTTTGCCTCATATTTTTCAGACATTAGACTTCCTTCTGTGAACGTTTCATTTTTGATTTGACCAGTTATTATAGTTTCTGCGCAGCTAGCAACCTCTCGCTTTTTGGAGAAAAGCTTTTAAGCAGATTATATAGCAAGAGCTTTTTTGACACATCTGTGTTTAGTTTTTGGAGATATCAAGATGAATATAGAAAAAGAGCTGATTATTACTATATTAAAATTAACAGGTAATGGTTCAATTTTAAACGAACAAATCTACAAAGATGTGAGGATTCCTCATAATGTTGCGCTGAATTTGCTTAAAAAATTAGAAAAAGAAGGCTTAATTTATTTTCATAATAACCTTTTGGAGGCTGATAGCTTTCAGAGGCTTAGACTGGCTGTTTATGCTGTCCAGTTGGGCGCTGACCTTGAATATGTATGTAGTTTTCTTGGTTGGCGGGAGTTTGAAAGGGTGGCGGTTATGGCTTTTGAGAGGAACGGCTATGAGGTTGTGGAAAATTTGCGGTTTAAGCATGCTGCGAGAAAGTGGGAAATAGATGTTGTTGGACTTAAAAAACCACTTGTGGTTTGCGTGGACTGCAAGCACTGGCGCAAGGGCCTGTACCCCTCGGCCTTAAAAAAAATTGTTGAGAGGCAGGTTGAAAGGACTTTTGCCTTTGCAGAATCTATGAACGCCTTTGAAAGGTTTAGCTTTGCTGCTTGGGGGAGGGTTAAATTTGTTCCAGCGGTTTTGTCGCTTATTCCCAGCAGATTCAAATTTTACAGCGGCGTACCCGTAGTTCCAATTTTTCAGCTGCAAGACTTTCTAAGTCAACTGCCCGCACATGTGGACAGTTTAAAACATTTCGGAAAAAGTTTATCAAACAAGTTCAACGGTGGTTCCTAAGGCTTGTCCTGGCAAGCCCCTTCTGAACCTTGCCCGAACCAAACCCTTAGTGCCGTGCAAGTCCACAATTTTTCCAATTATTTTGTTTTTGCCGCTTTTCCATGCTACTTTACGCCCGATAAGCCGGCTTGCTTCGGAAACGGATTTCGCGTGGGCAAACTGGATTATGCATTCTTTTGACCTTTGATTTTTAGGTCCAATTCTGTAATTGACTATTATTCCCTGAGTTTGCATCATGTTTCCACCATGAAAATCTGAAAATATAAAGGGTACGCTTTATCTGTTTCGCTTAACCTAAGTCACAATTTCTGGAGAAGACTTGCCTGGCTTACAGTAGCGGGTAAAATTGATTTTGGTTTATGCTTTTGTATACAGATTTTTCGGTGGAAACTGGTGAGCACATAGTGATATGTTTATTTTTTAGTAATACCAAACTAACTGATTCAACTTGAATGTAAAACAGCATGTTATTAAATAAAAGAAACTTGCCTGTTTAGTCTACGTAATTGATTAAAGGTTGAGGTTACCTCTATCGCGTTTCAGAATTCTCACTTTTTCCGGCAGCCTATTCTTCTTCCAGTCTGCCCAGTTTATCTCTTTGAAAATCCATTTTTTCCCTAAGTGGGCTGCAACCACCGCATGCTTAAACTGCTTTTCTAGAGGTACGAGTTCATCTAAAAATCTGAAGAGTTTTTCAATTTGTTGCTTTGGAAAATAAGCATAGTAGCTGGCGTTTTTAACTTCAAAAGCGTAAACATGCGAGTCTTTTCTGGCTATGATGTCTGGAAGAGGGTTTAGGCTTGGGTTGCTGACTGGAATGCGAACTGCATTGTAACCGTTCTTTTTTAAAAGTTTCACAAGAACGTTTTCGCTGTAGAATCCTCTCTTACGCCATTTTCGAATAGCCTCTTTGTCTACTTCTCTAACCATTAGGCAAGCCACTTCACTTCTGAATTAAAGAAGGATGGTTAAAGATTTTCCCCTATAAAAATTAGGGATTAAAGTTTGCGGGACTACTGTGTTTTGGTGTTATAGCCCCCCTTACATATAGGGTTTAGAATTTGGGTTTTTTGTGTGTTTGAATGGGAACTTTAAGCGCTGGCTTTTCAACTAGGCATTCTTTTAGGTAATCGTCAAGAGTGGCTGCTGGCACAACCTCTATTTTGTAGTCTCTCACGTCGATGGAGTGTTCAAAATTCTTTTTGGGAATAACCACTTTTTTAAATCCCCAAGCTTCGGCAGCCTTGATCTTTTCGTAGACTCCTCCCACTGCGGTTACTTGTATTGTGTCGCCTACGCCTAGGTTTATTTCGCCTGTTACTGCCACATCCTGCCTCACTGGTTTGCCTTCGATAAGTGAGCATAAGAGTATGGCCATGGTTACGCCTGCGGATGGGCCGTCCACGCCGTAAGACTGGGCGAAATCTATGTGGGTTAAATAGTCCTGGGCTATGTCTATGCCGTATTTCTGCAGTATGACGCTTCTGACTTTTGCTATGCTGTCTGCTATGAAGCTCTGTCCCTTGGCTACGCCAGTCACCTTATAATAGCCCCTAAACGGGTAATTCCTCGGCAACTCGCTTCTGTTCACCATGTGGGCTTTTACGCATAGAACGCTTCCAGTCATTTCTCCGCTATATGGGTCTTTAACCACTGCTAAACCGTAAATCTGCCCAAGCTTTACTCCTTCAGGCTTTATTTCAAGCAGTTTGCCTCTCTCGCTGATTTCATGTTCCAGTATCTGCCTTTGAATTGTTTTGCAGTGGTTTTCTATGGCTTCTCGAACATGCCGCCTTTCAACAACTTTGCATCCTTCGTTCATGGCTAGGGTTGCAGCTGTTTTGATGATTGAAATTAATGGTCTAAACCTTGTTGTTAACGCGTCTTTCTTGTTGCTTCTTCTTCTGCCCTCTTCCACGATTTCTTCGCATGCTTCTCTGCTGAATGGGATTAAGTTGAAGCGTTTAACTTCTTGAGCAATGAACTGCACGTATTTCCGCCTGTTTTCCACGGTGTTAGGCATATCATTATTCATTCTTACAACTTTGCCGTAACCATATATTCTGTCCATTAAGGCTGGATGAATCTGGTTTATGCTGTCAAAGTTTCCCGCACCCACGAGAAAGGTTACTGCTGGGACGGGTTCTGTTGAAACTGCCATAGCCGCCGTGTCCCCGCCATGCCACCTTCCCCTAAGGGTTATGGGCAGCTGCCCTTCTTCAAGCACTGTTAAAAGGGTTATGGCTTCTTCAGGGTCAAGGTTCTTTATCTCATCAATATATAATATGCCGAGAGAAGCCCTGTGGACATCGCCAGCCGTAACCCTCTGATGCTCCGGAGTGCCTAAACCTCCAGTCTGATACGGGTCCCAAGCGATTGAACCGAAAAGCTGCGCGCTTCTATGACCTGTGGCATCTACAAAAGGCGCATGCCCAGAACTGTTGTCAATTAGGAGTTTTGGGACATCACTTTGCTGGGCTCCTCCAATGCCCTTTAAGGTTCCTGAACCGCCAAGCCTAGAAAACCACCAGATGAAAACTCCGAAGAAGATTAGGCTTCCACCTGGAATAAAGGTCAGGGGCACAAAGTTCACAAATTTTCCTATAAAATAATCTTGAAAGTTGTTGCTGTAGTATTCTTGAATAGGTTCACCTAGAAACAAGGGGTTTTCGTTCCAAGTTTGCCAAGCTTGATACATGAAGTAAAAACCTAAAGCCATCAAGAATAGGCCCATAATTATTAAGAATATTTGTAAAGCCTTCAAGCCAACCTTTGTGACAAACTTTCTCTTAAGCTCTTTCAACTGCTCTCTATGCAGTATTTTCTTTCCTTCGCCTGCCTCGTGAATTGAAATTTTAGGTTGACTTGGCAAAACAGGGTTTTTCCAACATAAGGCATCAAACAGTTTTATGCCATTCTCCTTGTAAATTTGGGTAAGCTTTTCAGCTAGGGCTCTTCCAATCAGCGACTTACCAGTGCCTGGATCGCCTAAAAGGAGAAGGTATGGTCCAGGGCTTATGACTGTTTTAGCTGAAGGTTTAGCCTTATCTGGGCTGCTCCAGCTTTCGTACCATTTTGTTTTTTCAAGCCATTTAAGCTTGTGGACCCATTCGTCGAGGCAGAGGAAGCACTCGTTTAGGGCTTGCTCCTGACCTATAACCCAGTTTATCAAGTTGTCGTCAACTGGGAAGCCCTTTGTGCTTTCAAAGTTTCCCCAATCCCATGCAACTCTAACTTTTCTTCCATTAACGTTCCTCTCAAGAATCTCAAAGTCGTTGCCAAAATAGTTGACCTCCAACTGTCAACACCCTTTCTAGCCTTCTCCCCTTTCCCCCAGCAAAACATGTTCTGGGGATTAATTATAGAGGTTATTTCAAAAATGGTAATATGAAAAATAAAATAACATGGGATGAAATCAGCCTAGAAACGCTTATGCTTTCGATGTGCGAAAGCCACTTTTCCAAATAAAACCCAAAAAAATAGCCCCTTTTGCCAGTAACGGAAAATTTAAAGTTCGAAAATGAATGAAGCTACCGTTAGCCTATGCAGTCTCCTGCCTCGAGGGCAGCCCACAAAATTTAAAAGCTCAATTCTAGCTTAAAATCTTGAAAGAAGCTTTTTTAGGGCTTTTCAGTTCAGCCGCCGACGCCAGTTGATGGACTTCTCCGTTGCTTCATAAAGAAACTGACGAAAATCTCCATGCCAAGCCAGAGCGCCTAACCTTCGCTAAGACTTCGACCGATTTTCCATAGATTTTATGTAACGGTATACAAAAGCATCGACAAAAGTCAGTTCGCTACAAAACTTTTTAGAACTCTCTACGGTAATATTTATTGTTATCCTAAAAAATTTATCATGAAGAAAATTCAAGTTGATTTTTATAATTGGATTAATTTTTATCTTTTTGATAAAATTTTAGGTATATTTAAAGAGAAGTTCTTTAATGACCCCCATTTTTAATTCCAAAAATTAACCAATTGTATAACTATTTTTCAAAAAATTTTTGCTGAAAACAAGAAGCTGCAAAAGTAATTTTGGTTGATGCTTTTGTATACGGCCTTAGCACTTTGCCTAGACAGGGTGTCTCACTAAAGTGTTGCTTGTGTAGAAATGGCTGTGTGGAAAAGCCTTTTTCTGGTTTATTTTCTAAAAGAGCGCATGTTTGTTTCATTTACTGTAGGCTAAATGTTAAACATTTTTAAGCAGCCAAAATTCTGTTTTTACTTTTTGGTTGGGTAGGTGATACTAGTATTACCGTAATATTTATTATGTCACTAGCACCACCACACGCTTAACGCAGTATACAAAAGCATCAACGCAACTCCCATTTTAAGCATAGACAAGACGGCACTTTTATAAATAAAATGATAATTTAAAATGCTGAAGTAAAAATGGGCGTGAAAAGCCTTGTCAAACTTTAAAGTTTTCAATACCACCTACAGCTTTTCAACAAAAGGCGAAATTGAATTTATAGACTTAACTGACAAGGTTCAGGAGGCTGTCTCCCAGTCGGGAGTAAAAAATGGCATAGTACACGTATTTGCTCCCCATGCAACAGGCGTACTTATCCTAACTGAAAGCGAGTATGGCTTGCTCAATGATATCAAGGTTTTAATTGAAAAGCTAATCCCAAAACACGGAGCCTACATGCACCCCTCAAATGCTCACTCTCACTTGAGATCTGTTTTTCTTCCTCCGGACAAAACCCTGCCATTAATCAATGGTAAGGTGGAGTTTGGAACCTGGCAGTCCCTAGTCTTTGTGGAGACGGATGTGCATCCTAGAAGAAGAACAGTCATAATCCAAGTGATTGGAGAAAGAGGGGAATAGTGATAGTTTAGAGGAAGCTAGTCAAACCTCAAACTCCTTTCTCACTTTTGAACTTTTATGCCTCGTTTAAATGGAGCCAATCCCATAATTATTTTCTCATTTTTATCTTTGTAAGATTGTGCTCATTAAAATAAAAAAGAGGGATTAAGTTTTGAACCTCGGAAAATCATTTTTTCTGCGGCTGTGTCTTTTAATCATGAATACTGGGAAAACTCCACAGATGCCTAAAATAGAAAATCCTGTGTAATTGTTAAGAGTTGGTAAGGGATCTGCAGCATCCAATATGCCATCGCTATCTAAGTCTAATGCTGTAATATTTACATGAGGGTCTTGGATTTCCAATTTGAAATAACACTTAGAGGGCTTCTTATCTATTCTACTAATGTTAACTTTTATTTTTAACTCGTTGTCTCCTATTTTAATGGTCTTAGGGTTGCCGATTGTCTGCGGAGGGTATGCCCCAGTGAATGTGCCTTTGAGAGCACCAATAAAGTCCTCTCTAATCCAGAAAAGATAGTTATCATTGGAGAAAAATGTATAATTGATAGATATTATTTGATTATGTGATTCTGCATTCATTGTTACTTTCCACGTGAAATGCGTGGTGATATTATAATCTGAGGGCTTACCTATCTGTATACTAAAGGGGATTTTTACTTCTAAGAACTCATTCAGCTGTTCACCAGAAAAAATTCTTTCGTAGGCATATATATCCATTGGTGCTCGGTAAGTGGCGATTGTTTTTAAGGCTTTTTGCGCGTTTGATGGAAGTATAAGTAAGGCAAAAGATGACAATATTACCCAAACCAAAAGGAATACAAGCATTACTTTCGTTCTATTCATATCTTTTACCACCTCAAGCTGAACGCCCAAATTAAACCATTTGAATCTAAGTAATCGATAGACCAAGAGTGTTGAGGGCCAAACTTGTATTTGTATACCCATGTATTCGAGTTTGTGTTCTTCAACTTAAACACACCAGTGCTTATGCCACCTCCTTGTACACTAACAGTTATCCTCAAGTCTGCTTCGATAAGCGAACCTGAACCTGCCGACACTGTAACATAATACCATGATGATGAAGGATTATCTTCTATTCTATCTTGACTCTTGTAGCGTGCAGTGTAGCTTATTGAGTTATAACCTGAGTAGGTAATAGATTCTAAATCATCACTGCATGATGTCACTGAGCCATCATGAATGTCACAGACAATAAACCAATTTTGGGTCTGTACTATGCGCCAATATTCTCTTGTTGTTCCAAGTCTTGGGTTGTCCCAACGTTCATATTTCCAATATGCAAGTTGAAATCGCGCTGCACAACTCCCATCTGAAGGAAGTAATGTGGCGCCATGTGAGAGACTGGAAGTAGATCCTAGTGCCCCAACGACATAAATAGATTCGTAAGACCATGTTGATGTCCCTTCAGTGTTCCCATACTTAGGGGAGTGAGCTTGAATCAGAAGAGTCCATTTCCACTCGTATGCCTCTTTATACCACTCCCACTGTGGTTCAATGAATCCTTCACCCAGAGAAGCTGCTGATGTCGACCGCACAGCCCATAGTGCAGAAGAGAACAACAGCAAAGCCACTAACATGGCTATGTCTTCTTTTATGAGAACACCCATAGGGGTTCCCAAAATATAATTATAGACTGCTTGCTTATTTTTTTTTCGGTGAGAGTGTTTGTTAGGGAATGAAAAACTTGCGAGGGCAATTATTGAAAGCAAGGAAATCGTAATACAACAAGAATAAAATTATACCTTCGTGAAATAATCTCGATTTCTAAACAGAGTTAACATATTTTTTTAAAAATAGTTCCTATTTTTTATTTTTGCTTATTGCTGTTTTATCATTTTTTGAGCAAAAAATTTCGCTTCGCTAATTTTACGTATTCAAATGGAGAGAAGAAAGCGTCAAAGGTCATTATAACCTTAAAAAGCTCATCGCTTTGATTAATGGGCTGAATGAATTGTCAAAATCATAACAGTTTGACTTGCTGGCGATTTTTAGCAATTTAATTGCATGAAGTTGGCCAAGCATGTCTCTTTACGCCATGATTATATAAATTTCGTTTATCTTCGGCTTTCCGAAAGGTTTATAGCTTTTGTTCTACCTGCATAAATTACGAGAACTCGTAGAATTGGTGGAAAATTTGACTACAGAGCTTTCGCATGAAGCTGAAGAATACATTGAGGCAATCTACAAACTTCAGAAAAAAAGCGGCGTTGCAAAAACCAAAGAGTTAGCTGAAGCGCTGAACGTTGTGCCTGGCTCCATTACAAACACTATTGCGCATTTGGAAAAGCATGGTTTGGTTGAGCATAAACCATACAGGGGCGTGAAACTCACAGCTGAAGGTGAGAAACTCGCCCTGAATGTTATTAGAAGGCATAGGCTTGCGGAGAGGCTGCTCACAGACCTTTTAGAGGCGGAATGGAGCGACGTCCACGAAAGCGCCTGCAAACTTGAGCATGCCTTAACCGAGAATGTGCTTTTGCTTTTAGAGAAACGCCTTGGCTATCCAAAGTTTTGTCCTCATGGAAACCCAATACCCACAGAGGAAGGCAAAGTAAGCGATGTTGAATGTTATCCGCTTACAGATGCCGCTCTAAACCAAACATGCATTGTCGTCAAAATTGTTGACGAAAAGAAGGATACGCTCCTCTCTTTAGCAAGTAAAGGAATAAAACCCAATGTTCCAGTTCACGTTGTCAAAAGAAAAAATAAAACCATGGTTCTATGCGTGGCTGGAAAGGAGCATAAATTAACCCAAGCGGAGGCAGCATGCCTCTGGGTTAAAACCGCTGGAGTCCAAAACAATGTTTAGGCATAGACGAAAATTTAAAGGACGAAAGATGCTGGAAGATGAGAACGGGCTGAACGCGTTAACTGATTTAGCTGAAGGCGAAAAAGGCGTAATAGTAAAATCCTTCGGAGGCTTCGGACTTGTTAGAAGACTCGCCGAGATGGGACTAACGCCCGGCGTTGAAGTTAAACTTTTAAGAAAGAGCCCTTTTGGCGGACCTGTGGAAATCGAAGTTAGAGGAGTGGCGCTTGCCCTAGGATGCGGAGTAGCCTCAAAAGTTCTTGTAAGACCATTGAAGGCAGAATCAAATGGATAGCTACCATAACAAAACGCGTAAGGGAAACAAAAAATTTTCTGGGAAAAAAGAAATCACTGTGGCGCTTGCCGGAAACGCCAATGTTGGAAAAAGCGCCATCTTTAACCAGCTAACAGGCTTAAATCAGGTTATAGGAAACTGGCCTGGCAAAACTGTGGAAAGGGCAGAGGGAACCCTACATTTTAAGGGCTACACTGTTCGCGTAATTGATTTGCCAGGCATATACTCGCTTTCAACCTTTTCACTGGAAGAAATCGTCTCGCGGGATTACATAGCCATCGAAAAACCAGACATCATAATCAACGTTGTAGACGCCTCAACCCTTGAACGTAACCTATACTTCACACTGCAGCTTTTAGAGCTTGAAGCCCCATTAATAGTTGATTTAAACCAGGTGGATTTTGCAGCTAAAAAGGGCATAAGAATTGATGTGGATAAGCTTTCCAGAGCCTTAGGAGTGCCTGTGGTTCCAACAGTTGCCATCACTGGAAGCGGCATAAACGAGCTTCTATCCACGGTCATAGCCGTAATAAATGGCGAAAGGAAGCTTCAGCCTTTAAAGGTTGGATACGGCGCTGAAGTGGAAGAAAGAGTGCAGAAACTTCAAAGACTCGTGGAACATAGGCTTACGCAGCTCTGCGAAGTTTATCCCGCAAGGTGGATCTCCGTCAAACTCTTGGAAAAGGACGTGGATGTGGCTGAGAAACTGAAAAACTATGAAGGCGGAAAAGAAGTTTTGGATTACGCAGAGAAACTTGCCGCTGAACTGGAGAAGATGCACGGCGAAACAGCGCCTGTTGTGTTGGCTTCTGAAAGATATACNATAGCAAGCAAAATCGCTAAGGAAGTAACAGTTGTCGAGGCACCTCCAAGAATAAGCCTAGAGCAGAAGCTTGACGCCATAACAACACATAAGTTTTTAGGCTACCCCATTTTAGCAGGCATAATAGCATTCATGTTCACATTGATCTTTGTTGGCGGCAGCTTTCTATCGGAAGCCCTCGACTACGCCTTCCAAGGTTTAACACTTTACATCGAAAACTTTCTACTAAAATTCCTGCCAAGCACAGCTGTAACCCTAATTGGCAAGGGAGTTTTAGGCGGGTTTGTTGCTGGAATAACCATAGCTTTGCCATATATTGTGCCCTTTTACATAGCCCTTGCGCTGCTCGAGGATAGCGGCTACCTGCCTAGGGCAGCTTTCCTCATGGATAATTTAATGCATAAGATAGGTTTGCACGGTAAGGCTTTCATACCTCTAATTTTAGGGTATGGCTGCAGTGTTCCAGCATGTATTGGCTGCAGAATTATGGAGACTGAGCGCGAGCGTTTCCTAGCGGCTTTCGTTGTTACCTTAATTCCATGTGCTGCTAGAACAGTTGTTATTCTTGGTTTGGTTGGAAGGTTTGTAGGTTTGCATGCAGCCTTAGCCCTTTACGCTTTCGACCTAATTCTCATTTTCATTTTGGGCAGGATAGCCTTCAAAGTTTTGCCAGGAGAACCCGTAGGCCTAATCATGGAAATGCCATCATATAAGAAGCCTTCGTTGAAAAATGTTTTGACGAAAACTTGGAGCCGAACCAAAGACTTTGTATACATAGCCTTTCCCATAATAGTTGCTGGAAGCCTAACAATAACAGTTTTAGATATGACAGGTTTTATAGGATACATCATTGCGGGAGCACGCCCCCTTATAAGCGGTTGGCTTGGGCTTCCAGTGGAGGCGGGAATCCCCCTAATATTTGGAATTTTACGCAAAGAACTTGCCCTCATCTTGCTTGCAGAGCTTATTCCACTGGATTCGTTGACGGCTGTACAGATGGTTGTCTTCGCTCTTGTGACGATGATTTACATTCCATGCATTGCAACAATCGCCGCACTTATAAGGGAATTCGGATGGAGAAAAGCTTTAGCAATAACGTTCATAGACATAGCTGTTGCGCTTCTTCTAGGAGGAATAAACTATGCGCGCGCGACTATTGGCATTTTGACACCGAACTTAAATTTCGTTTGCTTGAATAAATCCTTTTCACACGCATGGAAAAGGTGGCTGACTTTTTAGGTTAAGTTATAGCGATGTAAATTTTCTTTTCGTCTAAGGGG
>JGI20130J15133_1001573_pt1 | contig 18735 bp, 20 predicted proteins | sample WasSprMetagenome_FD_15133 | JGI IMG/M metagenome (IMG submission 15133) | reverse complement strand
TTTCAAAATTCTATAGAACACCTATAGACCCCCATGCATTTCTAACATTTGTTCCATACATATTTATAATAATAATGTTTGCTGTTATCCCTATGGAGGAAATATCTAGACTTGTTGAAAAATCTGTTGAATGGTCTTCGATACTGTTCTTTGTATTCCTCTTCATGCTAAGCCATGTTCTAACGTATACAGGTGTCATGGCAAAGCTCGCCTACGTTTTCTCACATGCAGCAGCATCCCAACTTACGCTTTTACTTGTAATGCTGTTTGCATCCGCAGTCTTAAGCTCAGTTTTAGATAACTTATCTGTTATAGTAACATTCACGCCTATAGCAATGCTATTTAACCAAATAGGGCTTACAGGCTCCCTAATATATTTTGCACTATTATTTGGTGGAGTTTTTGGCGGGAATTACACGCCTGTTGGCTCTACAGCAAACATAGTTGCTGTGGGTCTTGCAGAAAAACGCAAGATAAAGATTACATGGGGTAATTGGCTTAGACTTGCCCTTGTATCAACAACACTACAGCTTGTTGTATCATTGCTATACCTCTACCTCTTCTAAGATAGCAACATTTAACATTTTAATCATCCATTCCTAAAATAATAGATGTAGAGAATTGATGAGCAGTACTAGAAGAGTCCTAACATTTTATAAAGTGGGAGGCTGATCAAATGTTTTGTAAATTATTTAAATGGTATGTCAATTGATTTTAGTTGGGCTGAATATGTGTTCATACGTGGTAATCTGGAGATTTGGGTTGTTGTGGTGGTTGTGGGGGTTGTATTGGTGGTGGTATACCCATTTCTCTTGATAAGAGTGATATTAAGGGAAGTGTATAGCTGTAAACGCTAAGTATTAGTGGATATGGTATTCCCTTCTTAAACTCTTCTTCAAGGGACTTGACTTCGTCTTTGTTTAGCGGAGTGATCATAATAACACCCTTTAAATCTATTGAAGCAACTGGAGGTATGCAATCAATTTTTATTACGAATCCAAGTAAGTAGTTGTTATCCCTCTTTTCGGGTTTCCCAAACATAATATTCATGTTTATGCTAAGTTGAGGTACAGGTTCTAGGCTATATCTCTCAGCTCTAACACTATCAATTCTAAATCCAAGGTTTGGCACACCAGATCACCTTTTTGAAACAATTTCTTTGTTACGCTGGTTCACAGGTATAAATGCAATTGCATGCACATCGCTTCTTGGAGAAGAAACTCTAAATACGATACCCTTGTTAAGCTCAGCTTGCAGTACAGCTTTATCAACAGATTCAGCATTTGAAAACTCTATATACTGAGGCTTAGCATTACTACATACCTCTTCAAACACAGGCTTCAACTCAACATCACTTACAATGTTATTGCAGCCCTGCATATAGTTAATTACTCTCTTCAGTATTTCCTTCAGATTCTTACTATATATAATATATGCTTGAAACTTTGAAACAACACTGTCTTCTAGTACCATAGTGAAGCACTACTCAAAACTAATTTTTATAGAAATATATAAAGGCTTGTGAAATAACGTGTGCTCGGGACTATGTCAGGAGACTTGGATAGAGCACTCACAAATGTGCCTAAGGAGCTGCTCGATGAAATAGTAGAGTATGAGGAGAGAGAGCATGGGAGAAGAACTGTTTCTAAAAACAGGAAGAGGAAGTTTCCAAGCAACGAAGATATTGTAGAGGCTATTAAAGAAGTATCGGGAGGCACCATAACAAGGCACAACATAGACGCTCTTTATGATGCTGTTAAGCAGTATCTAGAGGAAAAGGGATTTGACACTACAGCACTTAATGAATCAAGGTTTTGGAGGTTAGTTACAAACCTAACCAGAAGGGGGCATTTAAAAGCAAATTTAGAATAGATTACAGTAAAAGTACAAAATACTTTACCTTAGGCGGTGTTTAATACTGTGACTTTGGAGTTAGATGAGCTGGATAAGCAGATAATTGAAGTACTTAAGCAGGACTGTAGCAAGAGCATTAGGGAAATAGCAAAAGCTATTGGCAAATCTCCATCACTTGTATTAAAGAGAGTTAGAAGGCTTTACGAAGCAGGACTTGTTAAGAAATGTGAAGCTGTTTTAAATTACTCAAGACTAGGCTACGGATTAATGGCGCTCATACTCTTTAAAGTAGATGGCGCTCACATTGAGGAAATGGAAAATGCCTTAGCTAAAGAGCCTAGGGTCAGGGGTGTTTATGATATAACAGGCGAGTATGATATAGCTGTGCTGGCTGTATTTAAAGATGTTTCAGACCTTAACTCATTCATAAAGAGAATCTTGAAGAATCCCTACATAAAAGAAAGTGTAACCAGTGTCATATTTAAGGCTGTAAAAGATGAGATAAATATAGAGTACTTTGCAGAGTAGTGATGAGTGTGGTGGGCTCTGAGTGGTGATGTCATGAATCCTCTCTGATTGGTGCACATAATGAATGTTATTAGTAGCGATGCTATCTTAGACTCCCTAGGCTATGACTATGTAAAGAAAGTTGAATCTCCTATAGAGCCCAGCACCATTAATACGCGTTTTGAGGATCTCATTCCAGAGTTTAAGCAACAACACATTCAAATTTCAGACAAGCCCTTATATGAGCACCAGTTTAAAGCATTTGAAGCGCTACTAAAAGGATTCAATACAATACTCATATCTGGCACAGGTTCTGGAAAAACAGAAGCATGGTTTCTCTACTTCTATAAGATGTTCAAGGATTGTAAGAGCTTTAGAGTTGTAGCTGTTTATCCAACCTTGGCATTGGCAAATGACCAAATAGTTCGACTTTCACTGTACACAGGTGCTATAGGTGCTAAGATACTTCCATTAGACGCTCTTACAAGAGATGAAATGGTTAAAAAGATTGGTTCACAAGGCCTTAGAAGAGCTGTTGCAGAGTCTAACATGATTGTTACGAACCCAGCTTTTCTTTTTCACGAGCTTAAGAAGTTTTTGCTAAGACCTCAATCAACAGTTCTCTACACTGCTTTTAAGAAGCTCGATATGCTATTATTTGATGAGCTTGACTTTTACACTCCGCGAGGAATTGCACTAATACTTGCTGCAATAGATGTTCTTTCTGAAGTTTCTGAGAAAAAGCCTCAAGTGGCTATACTTACTGCAACTCTTGCTAATCCAGAAGACATCTGTAGCTATTTGAAGAGCAAAACTGGGAGAGAGTGTGTTATAGTGGAGGGGAGGCCATTTAGAGTGGAAAACAGGGTTTACATAGTATTAGGCAAAAATCTTAGAAATGTGTGGAACAAGATTCAGGAGTACAAAAGCATTGCAATAAAGAATAATGCTCCACATGACGTGCTAAATGCTTTTGAAGATTTTGAGCAATTTAAGCGTAGTGCATATAAGGTTCTTCAATTTCTCGAAGCCCTAGGAGTGCAAACCCCCTCAATATTCGTAGACGTGACTGAGATACTATCAAGGTACTCCAGTGATTATGGAGTGACACTAGTATTTACAAGAAGTATTGCAAAAGCAGATGAACTTGCTAAGGCGCTTAAAGAAAGGGTGGGTGAAAAGGCATTTGCACACCACCACCTAGTTCCAAAGGATGTTAGGAAGAGGATAGAGGAAGGGGCTAGGAGAGGCGATGTGAAGATCATAATCAGCCCCAGAACCCTTGTGCAAGGTATTGATATAGGAACTGTGGTAAGAATTGTTCATGTAGGGCTTCCTGAGGATGTGAGGGAGTTCCTGCAAAGAGAAGGTAGAAAGGGAAGGCGAAGAGAAATACCGTTCTCAGAATCAATAATAATACCCACCTCGAGATGGGATTGGGAACTGCTATCAAAAGGCTTTACAGCATTTGAGAAGTGGCTTTCCCTACCCCTTGAGAAGGCCATTGTGAATCCTAAAAACAAGTACATAGCGCTATTCAAGGGTCTTGCAAAGCTTCTCTCCCCATGGTATAAAGCCGAGCTTTCAAAGGAAGAACATGCTGTTCTAAAGAGTGTAGGTGTAATAGCAAGAGATGGTTCTGTCAACACTGAGAAGGCTAAGTGGATTTGGGAGAGAATAAACTTTTACGAGTTTGGCCCTCCATATGGCATTAAGAGGTACCTAGAGGTTGAGGGAGCACTAAAGCCTTTGGAACCAATAGGCCATTGTGACCTTGTCGAGAGGTTTCAAATTGGATGCATAGATCTTGGCGAAGATGCTATTGTAATTAGAGTTGAAAGTGGGAAAAGCTCTAGAATTGCAAGAGCTGTTATTGAAAAGCCTCTTAGCAAGCTGAACATATTTAACCATGATGCGTTAGCAGAAGCATTTGAGGAGTATAGGTATGTGAAGATGCTGTGGGGTGAGGAAGCATCATTTTTCAAAGACATTGCCAGAGGCAAGATGCATAGCCGTGTGCTTGCAGTTGTCTATCCACCAAGACGCGGCTTTGGAGAACTTAAGAAAATTCCAAATAGGGTTTTGTGGTACTTAATTTCAGGTAAGCCGCGAATTACTAGGGTGGGAGACAATGTTATTGTAACTTATGACAGGAAGGTAATATATGTACCTGTGGAAACTTTTGGAGAGTACAGAGACTTTACGTATGGAACAATATTTGCTGTTGATGATAGGGAAGACACCACATTGCTTCGCTTAGGATTAGCATATACTATGCTGGTGCTGAGGAGAGTATTTGGAATACCGTTTGAGACCATAATGTATAGCATTGACAAGATTGGCGAGAAGAAATTCATTGCGTTACACGAGCCAGAGGCAGCAGGTTTGCTAGAGCTATTGGATTGGATGAGTGTTAGAAAGGCTGTAGAGGCCTACACTTTTGACGACCTTGATATAGTGCTATTATCGCAACTAGATGAAATAGCGTATAGCGATCTCATTAGCTTAGGCGTAGACCCCTTATTAATTAAGAGTGTTGCCACTAGGATAATTAACTACATTTTACTGAGAGACAGCATTTCAGCGGTCTTCAGGGGCAAGAAGATAGCAATTCCAAAGCCCAGCAAAGCGCTACAGCTAGTGGCAATAGATGCCACTTCTGTGCAGCTAGAGGAAGAGCCTATACCAAAGGTGCTTACAAGCCTAGCCTACTTTGATGGGGAGGAGGAGAAGGTTGTGGCAGACCTTTACATAAGGTACCCATTTACACCACCACCAAAGCCCTTGCGGGAGTTTGAAAGCCTTGTAGAGGATTTGGTGTACTATTCTGATTACAAACTTGTGGTCTTTGATAAAGAGTCTATTATAAAAGAATTAAATATTGCAAACTTAAAGAAATTAGCAGGGTTAGTTAAGGAGAGAGCTATTGAAGTTAGGCAAAATCTTTTAGACATAGGTATTAACCCACCTTCACTAACAGCCATAGTAGAGGGATTGGAGGTTGAAAACGAGCTGTGGAGAGGAGCATATGAAGAGCTGTATAAAGCGTACAAGCATGTGTATGAGAAAAGCCAGGTAGAAAAAGGTAAGGAAATAGCAATAAGTATTGAAGATTTGAAGAGATTAACTATTTCAAGAGCTAAGATAATCTATTTAGCTCATTTAGCTACACTATCCTTAAATAGCTCTCCGAATAAGATAAGCAAGAATAGTAGTAGGTGAAGGCACTGTGAATAGCAAGCTGTTTAAGAAAGTTACTACAGATTCTCCACACGGCATATACATTTACAGGCCTAGAGAGAAAGTGTGGGAGTTTTTAAGAGCTGATGGAGGAGCCTTTGAGCCTCCAGAGAAGGGGGTATACGTAATATACTTTGACAACACTAAGTGTTCTGCATGTAGAAAATATGATGAGACATGGTTTCCGTTTGCAGAGAAATGGAGTAGTGAAAAAGGCGTCAATACCAAGTTTGTGATAATTCTTTGCGACTGGTTTGCTCGTGAATGCAAATCGCAAGCAGCTGCAGAAAGTTTTAAGAAGTTTGATGTTCATGCATCGCCAACAACAGTAGTAATCTATGCTGACGAGAATAGGGCTATAAGGTATCAGGAAAAGTATGAGGGGGTTATGTACGAATTTGAACTTAAGCTAGTACTAGACAAGTTTGAGGAGAGAGCGCAAAAGGCTATGAAAGGTGAAAAGGTGTCTCCACCAATATCAAAAGAAAGTGGTAAGGCTTTAGAAGAGCTAATTCTACAAATTATTAAGGCTCTGGCCCTCGGGGAGAAGAAGGAGCAAGAGTAGCTCAATCCACTTTATCAATCCACTTTAAACAGCATTTCAATATCCTTTAAAGTCTTTAGCACAATAGCAGGGCACACCCTCTTCACACCGATTAGCTCCGAAAGCTCCTTATGTATCTTCGTCATATCCTCTTCATCTCTAGCCCAAATCACAGCCATTAGCTGGTGATCTCCTGTAGTAAGCCAAAGCCCCATTACATAGCCCTTACTTCTCAGCTTCTCAATAACTTCAAAAAGCCTTTCAGGCTCTACATCAATACCTGTAAAGGAGATAACCCTGGCGCCAAGCTTTTCAGGGTCTACAGAAATGGTGTACCTTTTTATTACACTACCTTCAAGCCTCTTCACCCTCTTAATTACTGCAACATCACTTAAACCAACTTCCTTAGCAAGCTCTGTAAATGTGACCCTAGCATTCTCTGCCAACTTTCTTAAGATCTTCAAGTCCTTTTCATCCAACGCCTCTTTACTCACATCCTCTCACCCTTCTGACTTTAAACACACCTACCCTTCTTGGCTCAGAAAAATCCTCAGGCTCTAGAACACTATATAAATCTGCATCAATACCAACATCTTCTAAAACATACTTAAAATCTTCAATCCAGTCACTAACACCACAAGTAAAGCAGAAATGACCTTCAAACAACACCTTCAACTCATCATTTTCAATCTCTATAAGCATGGCCCTCGCCTCTGCACCTCTATATCTATTGTACACCTCTATAGCTTCCCTTACCAGCTTCTCTACACTACTTTTAGCGTTACCTAACCTAAATTTGCTATTTTGAATCATTTCAAGTCACAATATTAATAAGCTAATCTCACTAATTAGCATATCTATTTAGACAGCGAATGATATAATAATATTAGTAAGGCATTGAAAAATAGCGTATGTGAATATACGGCGTGAGTTGATGACGATGCTTACGTAGATTGTAAGAGCTTCACAGCTCCTTCTCTAAGCCTCGGTAAAACATCTTCTACATTACCACCTCTAAACTCCACTACATCAACAATGGTAAATCCAGCAGTTTTAAGCATTTCAGCTATCTTTTTACCTGCAACAGGTCCCCACCCAAAGTTTGATACTATAAGCACCTTCTTATTCTTCGGAATCTTACTTATGATCACATTTAGTAGTAGCATAGCAAAGGGAAATACATCTGCGTCATACGTTGGCGTGGCTATAACAAATGACTCTGCGTCTATGAGGTCACCAAGCATGTCACTAATAGAGCTCCGATACTTATCTACAAACCTGTGTATCTTTATCTTTGCACCAGCCTTTTGAAGTTCGTCAATAAGTATGCGGATCGCCTTCTCAATGAAGCCATACATAGACATGTATAATACTACTACTTTTCCTTTTTCAGCATCTCCCCTAGCCCATCTATTATATAGTGTAGCCATAGTCTTTACATTTCTGCGTAGAGGTCCGTGAGCTGGGGCAACAATTTCAATACTGTCAAGACCAATGCTAGAGAGCTTCTCTAAACCTTTCAAGACCCAGCTAACATACTTTCCTATAATGTTAGCAAAATACTTTTTCGCATACCATATAAACTTCTCCTGATCACTAGGTGAAAGGTCTTCAAAGAACAGTGCTGAAGGAATACCATAAGAACCAAAAATATCGCATGAAAACAGTACTTTGCCATCAAGTATGCTCACAATAGTATCAGGCCAGTGAAGCCATGGAGTATGGAAGAACCTCAGTGTTTTACCAGCTACATTAGCTTTCATACCATCAGTAACAGGAACAAAATTAGGCTTAATTCCATAAAAACTTTGCAACATATCTTTAACAAGTTGGTGTCCAAAAACCCTAGTATCGCTACTCAAGTTACTAAGAAGTGTCTTTAAGGAACCGCTGTGATCAGGTTCCATGTGGTGTACAACAACAGCCTTTATACTCTTTAGATCTACAACTCTTTTAACTTCGTCAACAAATACATCTCCAAAACCAATTTTCCACCCATCAATAACAATAACATCGCCATCACCTATAATGACGTAGGAATTATACGTAACACCCTCTGGTATTTCCCAAAGAGCCTCAAAATACTTTGTTTCATCATCCTGTAATTGAAGCAGGACAATATCTTTGGCAATTTTCATGTTTACAATTTTAATCATTAATGAGTCACCTCATATGATTCTTAATAAATATTGCACATAATAAACATTCGTTCACTTAAGCCGTGCAAATTAACCGCATTGCTGTGAATATTTGAGCATGTTTTTATAAAAATATCGAAAACAATTATTCATTTTTAAATATTGGAATGTTTTTAGGCTTGTTCAATAATGAAACTGTGTTATTGGATTTGAGTGTTTAAGTATTTGCATAGGCGTTGCAAAATGAGGCCGGATAAAGTTGTTGAGGAAGTTAAGAATTTAGAGTGGGTAGAGCTACAGTTTACTGATTTGCTTGGCTATTTAAGAACCATCTTGGTGTCTGCGGATCAGATAAGTGATGAGGTGTTTAGCAATGGCATGGGCAAGCTTGATGGTAGTAGTGTGAAGGGGTTTACGGGGATCGAGGAAAGCGATTTGGTTTTAAAGCCTGATCCTTCAACATTTGCTATCATACCCTGGGAAAAAGGGTTAGGAAGGCTTATATGTGATGTGTATAGAGCTGGTAGTAGGTTTGCAAAGGATCCTAGGCTTGTAAGTCAAACTCTCGATGAGGTCCTCAGCGAAGAAGGGCTAAGGTCTTTCATATCGGCAGAACTCGAGTTCTTCATATTTAATAAAGTGAGTGCTTATGTTGATGGCTCGAAGCAGTTTTACGAGGTAATAAGTGATGAAGGTAATTGGGCAGGGGTAGCACCTTTCAATAGGGTTAAAGATGGTTACTACGCCCCATACCCTAAGGACAGGTTTGCTCATCTTAAAATGGAGATTGGAAGCGTATTGAAGAAGCACTTTGGGCTTCAGATTGAGGTTTTGCATCACGAAGTAGCAGCAGCTTCTCAGCATGAAATAAACTTCAGAGGAGGGACAGTAACATATACTGCAGACGCTATACAAACAGTTAAATACGTTGTCAAGACATTGGCGTACAGGCAAGGCCTTGTTGCAACATTCATGCCAAAGCCTATTTACGGAGATAACGGAAGTGGTATGCATGTTCACGTCAGCATATGGAGAGGAAATGAGAACCTGTTTTACGATCCTAACGATAGCTATGCAAGTTTAAGTCAGTTTGCCAGGTACTTCATCGGGGGCCTTATCGAGCATGGCAGAGCTCTTTCAGCAATTGTAAGTCCTACTGTAAATAGCTATAAGAGGCTTGTTCCAGGCTATGAGGCCCCCGTGTACTTAGTGTGGAGCAAGGCTAATAGAAGTGCTGCTATAAGAATTCCTGCTTATAGCGATAACCATGCGAGTAAAAGAGTTGAGTATAGACCTCCTGATCCAAGTGCAAATCCGTATCTTACATTCCCAGCAATTTTACTTGCAGGACTTGACGGAGTTAGGAGGAAGATAGACCCTGGAGACCCTGTAGACGAGAATGTTTACAAAATGCCTCCTCATAAGAGAAGAGAGCTTGGCATAAAGGAGCTTCCAAGATCACTTGAAGAAGCATTGGATGAGCTTGAGGCTGATAATGAGTGGCTTAGGCCTGTTTTCTCTAAGGAACTAATAGAGACATACATAGAGCTTAAGAGAGAGGAGGCGAGGAAGGTCAACTCGTATCCAACGCCAGTGGAAATAATGATGTATTATGATGTTTAACACTACAGCAAAACTTATTTTACACTATCTGCTAACTTCAAGTTCTGTGAGCACTTTTGAAATACAAGTATGCGGCCTTCTTTAAAAGCGATGAAGAAGTTAATGTAGAGTATAGAGTGAGTGACCTTGTCAAGAGGCTTGAGGGTAGAGGCGTTGGAGCAATTGCGATATTTATTGGTGTTGTTAAGGATGTTGTAGAGGGGCATAGTGTACATGAGCTTTTTTACGAAGCTTATGAAGACTATGCCTTAAAGATTCTCGATAAGATTGCTAGTGAGGAAGTTGCGAGAGATGGTGTTGAGGCAATAGAGATTATGCATAGGCTAGGCTCTGCTAAAAAGGGTGAGAAAACGCTTTACATAGCAGTAGCGGCAAAGGGGAGGAGAGAGGCTTTAGAAACACTCTCAAGGGTTTTAGAGAGGGTCAAGGCGGAGCCTCCAATATTTAAACTTGAGAAGAGAGATGATGGAGAGTACTACATTATTGGCGAAAGTAGAAGAGTTAAGAAAGAAGAGCTTTAGCGAAATCTTTTAACCATTACTACCCTGTTTTGCTGTCCAACTTTCTCAATTTTAACATAGCCTAGCCTTTCCAATTTCTTCACATGTCTCCACAGCGTGGTTCTAGGAACTGCTGGCAAATCTTTTTGAAGTTCTGACTGAAGAGCAGATCCTCCTCTCTTCTCAAGGCATTTCAAAATTGCAGCATCGAGATCGCTTAAAGCAATACCTTCTCCTTCTCTTCGCGCTCTAAATACTCTCAATAGGAAAAATGCTATAACACTAGCAATGCCAGCACCTAGAGTAGCTATAACTATGTGAAGGGGTATGCCAGTTGCAGGGGGCTTATTAGGTGCAGGGGTTGGTGTTAGCCGCGGTTTGACAATGTACAATAACTGAAAATCTCTTTCTTCATTAAAATCTATGTAGTAAAGCTCGTTCACAGTTCCAAAACTTGTTACGTTATTTGGCAATGTAAGTAATATGACTTGCGGAGAGAGGAAGAGCCTATACATATACTTACTTGAGAGATTGAGGGCAAGCCTACCTTCAGCAAGAGTTGTATTAGCTATGAAGCTTATAATGCAAACACCTTCTGCTTCAGAAATAATGATCAAACAGTTTGAAGTATAGTTATAGATTGCAGGAAGTTCTTTGTTATTGACTTCAACTGTTAATGAAGGTATGATTGGTGTTGTAGGTAAAGGAACTTCATTTAAGCCTGGAAAGAGCTTATAGCTCATGTTTATATAAGCAACACCATCATTATCAATGTAAACATACGCAATGCTTTTAACATCTTGAGNCTGTATAAAAATGCTAATATGAGGTATGCTCACTAAGGTAAGCAAAGCAAACAGGAATAGGGGGAGGAATTTAGTGTAAAGCTTCATGAATTGTACCCTGTAGACGAGCTTGTCATTTACTTAGTGAAAGACCTTTTTATCTGTATAACGAAATTGCATTTCTATTCATATAAATAGCTCTTCTGCGGATTTGTTAAGCCCAGTGCTATAGAAATATCCTCCTTTGCCTCACCACTGTATATCAATGCCAACTTGTATAGCCTTCTCATAGCTGAAGACTCTAAACGCACAAACATATCAACATAGTCTATTGGTATGGGAACAGTGTTTTGAGATGTGTTCTCCATTACATAGCCAAGCACCTTTTCTACAGCTGTCCGGGGTATACATCGAGTCTTGTCACCTGCCTAAACATCATGTAACTACACCAACTAGGATTCCGATGTCTTTAGGATTCTAGCTTCACATAATCTCAACTTGAATACTTAAAACATATTAGCTAATTATTTAGAGAGTTAAGTGAAAGTGTGATAGAATTGTTTAGAGTAGTGTTAGAAGCTTTTCTACAAGGCTTGCCGGAGGAACAAGCATGTATAACCAAGCTTAGGGATGCTATGGCTATAAATGGGATTTGCACAGGTTCTCAGCTTGTTTTTGTATGCTCCTTTAACAACACCCTTACAAAGTTTTCCCTCGTGGAGGAATCTGTTAGAAGCTTGCAACAACAAATTCTAACAGGACCCTTCAAAGCTCTCACACTTCAAATTGTTATTGAAGGTGAAAAACCGCATGATGTTGTAAAAACAACAGATCTCATATATAAAACTCTAAGAGACTGCGGCATTCTGTTAAAGTTACCGTAAATTCAAGGCCTTATTTTCACTATAGCCTCTAAAATAACCCTGCCAACTCTTTCAACATAAGCTTTAAGCTCCTCAGCTGTTGCAAACCCCAGCTCCTCTACAAGTGAGTCACTAACCATAAGCACAGCCCCTGTCTTCAGCCCTCTCATAGCCCCCAGCATGAAGAGTCCTGCACACTCCATTTCAACAGCTATAATACCTCTACTAGTCCACTTCTTTACAAACTCAGGATCCTCAGCATAAAAAGCATCACTACTGACAATAGGACCTATAACGTAGTTTATTCCAGCCTTCTGCACCTCCTCTACAACCGCTTTCAATACTTCAAAGTGTGGGGCTGTAGCCATGCACACACTTTCTCTTAAGTATTGATAAAAAGCACCTCCAGGATGGTAAGCAGCTGCTGTAGGAATGACAACATCTCCTATCCTAAGCCCCTTAACCATTGCACCACAAGTACCAAACCTCACTACAACCCTTGCTCCAAGCATTGCCAGCTCTTCTAAAACTAGCATTGATGAAGGGTGCCCCACTCCATGCATAGCCACAGAAACCGGCACTCCTCTATACAGCCCTGTGTAGACCAGAAAGCCTCTATTAGTATTCACAAGCCTGGGGTTTTCAAGCATCTTAGCAACATGCTCAACTCTTGCAGGGTCTCCTGCTATAATAACTCTCTCAGCAACTTCCCCTCTCTTAGCCTTTATATGTATAGGCCCGATCAAAAGCTCTTCACCTCAGCAAAAGCTGTAGTAACGAAATAAGAAAAGCTTAAATTATACATGAATAAAGCAAAAGTTGAAGTACTATGCATTGCATAAAAATTGTTGGCAAAGTTTTCAGCGGTGTTGGTGAAGGCAGGATCTATATCGAGTTGTATAGAAGAGAAATAGAAAAGGCCTTGGGTATAAACCCATACCCAGGCACACTAAACATCAAGGTTGAGCAGGAGTATATAGATGCAACAAAAAGGCTTTTAACACAAACAAATCCGCATGCAGTAATTAAACCTCCTAGAGATGGCTTAGCACCTGTTCTAGCATGGAAAGCATATGTAAGGAGCATTGCAGCATATCTAATAAAGCCCTTAAAAACCGTATGGGGTTTTGACGTTATTGAACTAATAGCTGAAGAGAATCTCAGAAACCTCTTAAAATTGGCAGACGGCAATGCTGTAGAGGTGTTTGTACCTATAGCATCAAACCTCAAGTGCTGGGAGGACACCTAATATTTTACTGCTATGACAAAACCTTTTTCTGTATGCTGCATATCATTGAATTAAGGATTTAAGTCTGTAAATAATGATTGTAATTATTGGCGAGGTTGCATGGTTAATGCAGTATTTTATGTAGAGAGGTTTGTGTATAAGGCTTTGCATGAGGGCTTCAAGCCTTCTGAAGAAGAGGTTAGGTTTGTTGGAGAGCTGCTTGGGCAACCAACTAAGAAAATAGATGTTGTTTTGAATAGGTATAAGCAGGTCTTTAAATGGTATATTGTGAAGAGGTGTGCTGATGTTGATAAAGATGTGAAGACCTGTATATATTGCTGGAATCAGAAAGTGCCCTTCAGGCTCTTTCCACTAGCATTGCATGCATTTGGTTCTGTGCTCCTATTTAAGGGTGAGGAGCCTGTAGAGGTTCTCGCCTATCCTATGCCTAAAGCACTGAGCTTTGCCAAATCTCCAGGGCTTCCAGAGGAGAAGTATGGCTCTACTGTACCTAGAGAAGTGACTGAGAGAATTGATGGGTGGCAAATAACAGCATACTTCAATTCTATTCTAAATAAGTGGATGTTTGCAACAAGGTATGCTCTTCACAATATGTATTTTGAAGCGGGCAAGCTTGTTGTAGAGGACTTTACATCCATTGCAAATCCATATGTGTATGTAGCCCATAAGCTTGCTGAAGAATCAGGGCTCTACACTAAGCTTCAGAGATTTGAAAAGGGATGGACATTTACCTTTGTCTTAAAAGGTCCTGAACCTGCCATTACGAAGCCTCCTTATCCAATGGGAAGCGACTATGCCAAGTACAAACTTTACTTGCTATTTGCAAGAGACCCCGGTGGAGAGCTGTACACATGGAGTGAAAGTAGAGTGTTATTGGACTGTGAAACACCGCCAGAAGTGAAGCCTGAACCCCTTGAAAAACTCTATGAAAAAATCGTGCATAGGCTTGATGTGAGGTCCTACATGGCTTTCATAGATTCTCAAGACCCTGAGAATCCCATTATAGCAGAACTTGAGTCAGAGCTATACCCAGACGCAATGAATGTTAAGCATCTCTATGACGCGAAATCAGCTGCAATAATATCTTCAGAAGGGTTTGGAGAGAGGCTTGCTGAAATAGTTGAGGAACACATTAGGAGTGCTGTGAAGGAAATCGATGTCGCTGTAAAGAAATTCTCTTTGCTACTGAATAAGGCTGCGGATATTGATGCTGTAGCCATAGCTATCGTAGAGGCTTTAGAGAACTATAGACCAGGACATGGTGTGAGTAGTGATGAGATTAGAGCAGCTCTAAAGAGTGGAAATATTAAGAGAGTTGTGAAGAAAGTTTTCAGCACTCTTTTAGAAGGTAAGTCGCTGATAACAAAAACTACTACTAATACTGCAAATAGGTTTGTAGAAGATGTAGAAGCTAAGCTACAAACAAGCAAGAATAGTTAAGCCACTTCACTTTTAGGTACAGCTTTCTAGTTATAGCTTTAGAAAGCCTGTTGCTGTTTTCAAATAGCTACTACTTCTTTCCTATTGATATCTTTATGTACGATACTCTCTTACCTCTAACCAGCATGCTTCCTATTTCAACATTTTTTAACATGATTTTGTCGCCAAGTCTTGAAACCAATGCGTTGTATAGTGTTACTGCTCTGTGAATGTGCCTCCCTCTTCCCAGAATCTCTACAACATCTGCATCTCTATTTATACTCACTATTGCTTCAAGTATGTACTCTCTTAATGGCCTATTCCCAAGTACAATTGTTTTAGCGCCTCCAGATATTCCAGTGCTCATTACTGTTCAGCTCTCTAACCACTGCCTAAAAGCTGAAGCAATATATAAGTTTATGCACCTTAGTGCACCACAGCTTTAATGCTTTCAGTAGCAAAACTCTATTGAGGTGCTTTGTGTGACAAATACTTTTCTAGTGCTTACATGGAGTGACTTGGCAAGTCTAAGCCTAGAACTTGCTGAAAAAATTCAGCAATCTGGTTACAGACCTGATGTTGCTATAGCTGTGCTCAGGGGCGGGTACATAGTAGCAAAAATTCTCTGCGACTACCTGGGTATAGATAGTATAGCAACTGTGGAGATAAAGTTCTACAGGGGTGTTGGGGAGAGGGCTGAGAGGCCAATTGTAGTAACACCACTACTACATGATGTAAGAGATAAGAGGGTTATGATAGTAGACGACGTAGCTGATAGCGGAAGAACACTACAGGTAGCCATAGATGTTGTAAAACTACACGGAGCTAAAGAAGTTAAAACAGCTACACTATACCTCAAGCCCTGGTCCATAACACTTCCAGATTACTACGTAGGGGAGACAAAGAGCTGGATAGTATTCCCATGGGAAGTAAGCGAAGTACTAAGAGAACTAGCAAAGAAATTCGGAGGCTATGAAAACGCAGCAAACATACTAAGACTAGAGCAATACTACGACAAAAAATTCATAGAGAGAGTAATAAACATAGCCAAGAAGCTCTAAGAAAAGCAAAACCTTTAAAGCCCAACACACCAAACAAGATACACAGCGCCGCGGTAGTATAGCCCGGTCAAGTATGCGGGCCTTTCGAGCCCGTGACCCGGGTTCAAATCCCGGCCGCGGCACCAAACAATAGAAAATAGGCGCGGGTTCTCGTTCTTCTCTTTTTCAACAAATTGCCCTGACCATAGCATGTGATGAATATCAGCCATGCAATGGTATACCTCTTCTACTCTGCTCAATGAGCTGATGTACATTGCCTGTATGTTTTTGTGTTGTGAAAGGAATAGATTTGTTTGAGTTTTTCAAGGTATTTTGGGTAATGCTCATCTGCTTCGCTTAACAAGTCTTCATATCTAGCTTCAGATATCTTTAGCTCTCCAAACCTTGACTGTATGAACCTCGCTACTTCTCTTGGCGTTACATGCACTAGGATTCTCCACGAGACCTTGCGCATTGTTTTAGGTACTAAGAGGCTGTGTCTTTTAGTGTACCTCGTGGCATTCCTTCTATCAACAGCTCTACCTGCATGCTTTTGCAACAGCTACAGTGTTTCGGTGGACATGTAGACCCATTTGCAAGGCTTCTGAGGCCCTCTTATGTCAACATAGCACCGCTAGGGGAGGATGACCCAGCCTTAACTGGTTACGGGTCGCTCATTTACACCACCTTGTTTTAGGAGTCTGAGTATCCTCTCGAAAACCCAATACCTTGCTGTTGATCTTGGCAATTTTGTGTAGATCTCTACAGTTTCTTCAAGCAGCTTCTCCCTCTCCTCTTGTCTCTTCTTAGACTCCTCAAGCTCTTTACCCCTCTCCAATCTGAACTCTTCAAGTACTCTCCTAACAAATCTCATTCTGATTCTATTATACTCCCTGAACCCTCCTAGGCGATGGGAGCGATGCTCCAAACTTAGGCAGGCTAGACCTAGATGGGAGCCACGTTCTGTTTGGCTCGATAGCTACCCATGACCTCGCAGAGGTGCCGAAGCCTCTGTAGGCGATGTAGAAACCCCTAGATACAACAAACATAAACTGATGAAGATGAGTATCTAGGGACAAACGGCAACAGACTCTATCTCTAACTAGATTTACTGGGGAAGTTCATCAATTGCTTAACTATAGCATATGTTGCATCTGTTTCTTATGATACGTGGTCTGAGGTTGACCAGATAAGTATATAAGTATCTAAGGCAGTTGATATGCATTAGGGCGGTTCTTTGTGCTGAGAGAGGGTTAGGGTGTTAGTGTGATCGGGGTTATACTTGCAGCTGGTTTTGCTACTCGTTTAAGATCTGTCATTTCAGATATCCCTAAGACTTTGATCGAGCTTGAACCTGGTGTAACTATTCTAGATTATGTTGTTGGTGTTTTCCGCGAAGTTGGTGTTAAGGATGTATATGTTGTGACTAGGTCTGAGCTTGAGCAATTCTTTAGAGGTAGAGGTGATGTCGAGGTTCTAGTTATAGATGTTGCTGAAGGTGATGGTAATCTCTGGACTTTTTACCAAGCTTTAAGAGTTTTGAAGGTGAGAGGTGTTGAGGATGATATTGTTCTATCTATGTCTGACCATATATATGAAATTGCTATTCTCAGAAAACTTGTTAAAACTGCTAAAGGCTCTTCACAGATCTATCTCTGCTTAGATAGACTAATTAGGGGTAGGGATGCTGTTGAAGGTCTGAAGATAGTTGTCGATGGTAATACTGTTGTTTTATCAGGTAAGAATATACCTCCTTATAGCGGTATAGATACAGGTTTATTCTATATACCTAGGAATATCTATAGCTACGTAGAGAAAGTGATTACTGAGAAAGGTAGAAAAGCATCTCTATCAGATCTCATCAACACTCTAGCTAGAGAAGGTCTTGTTAGCTACATAGATGTATCTGGTCATCTATGGCAAGATATAGACACTCCTGAGGATGTTGAGAGAGCTAGGAAACTATACTGGAAAATCTTAGCTAAAAACCTTGTCAAGGAAAGCGACGGTATTGTTTCTAGGTATATAAACAGAAAGATATCGACGAAGATAAGTCTTGCTCTATACAGATCAAGAATATATGTAGATCCAAACATAGTTACACTCATAGTTTTCTCCATAGGTATACTAGCTTCATTCTTCATATTCTTAGGNAAGANCTTGGTAGGAGCAGTTCTAGCCATTCTATCCTCAATCCTAGATGGTGTTGATGGAGAACTAGCTAGGTTATTCAAAGCACAGAGCAGGTTTGGAGCTTTCCTCGACACCCTACTTGATAGAGTTGTAGACACCATGATTATGACAGCGATGTTTTACCAACTAATCACCAAGATAATAGTGTCTCATGCTGTAGATATAATTCAGCTAGTCTTATTCACATCGTTATTCAGTTTAACTCTCTTAGGCTCTATATGCGTAAGCTACGTTAGTAATATTGTAGAGGATAGAGAGTTCATAGCTAAACTGAGGAACTCATTCCCTTGGGCTACAAGAGATGTTAGGATAACAGTTCTAGCTATATCAACTATCTTGAACATGTACGAAGTAGGGTTTATGTATATAGCGTTCTCTAGTTGGTTCTTCATAGTGAGAGCATTGACATATAGAATGAGGGAGGAGATAAGGTTTAGGAAGAAGATAATGGTGTCACGTATAGAAGTACCTATGGCTAAACCTGTTGTAAAACCTTCGATAGGGTTGATAGTGGAGAAGATGCTCTTAAACTTAGCTCTCCTAATAGTGTTAGTGCATCTCTCCAGCGTGGCTTTAGATAAGATTAGCTTTTACCAAATCTCTGGAGGATCTTATCTATATACATTTCTATGGCAGTTCATATCATCTATAGAGATAGCTCTAATAATCTACTTCGCTTACAACTTACTCAAAAACCTTGTAGCTCTATTCACAGCTTTAAGAGATAGAGTTGTCGAGAAGCTATGGGTTACACCCTCAGTCTACCAGAAGATTATAAAG
>JGI20130J15133_1001556_pt1 | contig 18892 bp, 16 predicted proteins | sample WasSprMetagenome_FD_15133 | JGI IMG/M metagenome (IMG submission 15133) | reverse complement strand
GAGGCTTTCTTAAAGACCTGCCTCAACGTGATCGGGGTCTCATCAATGTACGAGGTCTTTGTCTCATCGAGGAATTTATTTAGTGCCTCAATAACTCTCCTCCTGGATTCATAGTCTAGTAGCCCACTGTTAACCACGGGCCTAAACCCCCTCCTGAGGAGGTGTAGTACCACTAGGTCCGCTGAGAATCTGAACATTTCTATGAAGTCGTAGACTAATACCGGTTTACCAGATCTGTCGATGTGTATGAACCCCGCGTATGGGTCTAGACCAGACAATACTATTGCCTTCCAGCACTCACTGTACAGTATTCCATATGAGTAGTTGAGTAGCGTGTTGACGGGGTCCCCTGAATCCTGGATCCTACCAGGGAAACCTAGTTCATTAGGTATGAGTAGTGCGTAGTTTGGCCAGTAGATCCTCGAGGCCTCTGCCTCAATACTCCTCAATTTACTCCTTGTCTCTTCAAGTGGTGCCTCAATACTTCTAGCTCTCGTGGCGAGATCCATGAGCTTACTTATTGAGTCACGTAGCTCCTCTATCTTGGTGCTGTAGTAGTACTTTTTCAAGACCATCGCTTGGTTGTAGATCTTTCCATAGATAAATTCCCTCATTACGTGTATTGCTCTAGATGTTGCAATAGACGCGTACTGAGCTCTTCTAGTTTCAACTGTTTTATTTATAAATGGGGGATATACCCTCCCAACCGGTAGACCCCTTGAATCTAGGAAAATGACGTCGACTCCGTACTCAATTAATCTACGGATTAGTTTACTCGACAGCCATATGCCGCTTGTTGCTAGCACGACTTGCTCTACATCCGCTACTGGTACTTCCTGTTTACCATTCTTCGACTCTGCTATGATTAATCCATTTCTAAACCTCAATCTAACTCCATAGCCGGATACCACTAGGGTCTTCACGGGTGACACACCTTTAGGTATGGGCATCCACTATAGCACTGTGAGTCTACTGGTGGCTCTCTATTCTCGATCAGCATATCAATGATCTCATCTCTCTCCTCAATAAACCACCTTCTCACATGGCTGTTTATGTATATTGGCTTATACGATGTCTTAAACCTCCCATTTGAGTCGTTGATGTATATGAGTAGCCCGTAGTCNTATGGGACTTCGAACTCGGACTCTAGTGCGAGTGCATAGCCTGCTAGTGACAACTTGTGGAATTCCCTTGGAGCACCATACTTGAAGTCAACAATGACGCCACCTTCTAAGACAACATCTACGGATAGGTTTTGTGATAATCCAAGGTTTCCACCGTCAACTCTAAACTCGCTAATTAAGACTGGCTGAGACCTATTACTCTTCACTGCATCCTCGTATGCCAACTCCCCGAGTATTGTGAGTAGTGTTTGCTTGTATATAGACTCAACTAGCTTCGCGTACTCTACTTGCCCACTACTAATTAGCCTCCTCCACTTATCCTTCAAGAATTCATATATACTCCACGGGCTCCAATCGTGGACTATGAGTTTTGAAGCCTCGTTAATTGCCAGTGAGATTGCTTCATGTATTAAACGCCCCTTTGACAGCGGCTCTGATAAACCTGGCTTTGCTCCAACTTTCCTCCTCAACCATATATCTCTCCTAGTCTCACAGTACTTGGATGCTACCTCGGATACACCTAGCTCTAGGTATGCTCTTGGCCTCAGCGGTGGTTTATCCCAGTTCCATCCCCGTAGCTCCTCGTCTACTGGGTCGCTTCTAGACCATGTGTAGAGTCTCCTTATAGTTCTAAGCATTAGTCTTCTATTTAGCATTCTACACCACCACGTTGTCTACTCTAGATTAGTCCCTGTTATTTCACGGGGTTTACTGGCTTTGGTAATACCCTTGATCCCCAGGGAATTTTGTATAAAGAAGCTGACCGGTGTGATATACGTGGTTAACTATATAGAGCAATAGCTAGTTCTGTTGCTTGGACTCTATCTCTACCAATTCTCTTGACTAAACCCATGTTCTTTAGTCTTGTGAGTATATTTCTAGCGGTTTTCTCCTTGACTCTTATTGACTGGGTTATATCCTTCACGCTTAAACCCGGGTTTGAGATTACAAGCTTTAATATGTCCTCCTCTCTCCCACGTGGAAACCTGTAGATGTTTAAATAGAGAGCACTAGGTATGAGTATTGGCTCAACCCCCTCCGCCTCGGGCTCATAGTATAGGTTAAAGATCCTCCTAGAGGCTAGTAGAGCGACCTCAATAATGTGCGTTAAAATCCTCAACCCCGCACCACTACATAGGTATATATCAGCATCGGGGATACTACTTATCAATTGCCTAATAGACTTGACGGAGCCGTAGAAATCCCTACAATTCAACTCAATTAAACTAGGCTCGGGAAACCCCTGCCTAAGACACATAGCTCTAAGAGACTCATAAGCTCTCTTCACAGCACCAACCAACGGGCCACACGTCACAACATAGACAAAATCCCCACCACGCACACGAAGATTCAACATAGCTCGAAGCAAAATATCCTCGTGAAAACCCAAAGGCATAAAGAAAACACGCACAAAGACCACCAATAATATAGAAATAACCACAAAGGAATAAAAACACGATCTTCCCGGAAAACCCGGGAAGATCAAGGAATCCATAGAACCACCTAGAATAGAAAAGAACAGTACAAAACCACCAACACATAAACAAAATAAGAAAATACAGCACAGAGTCCAGAAAGATCATCCCTGAAAACCAGGGATTCCTCATGATCGCCCTCCATGATCTCTTTTGATCAGACCCCCATGATCACCATGAGTAAAGCTTATAAACCCCTCCATAATAATAGAGACATGAATCCAATATTAAGAAACTTACGTCAAGGATCAAGTTTAGAATCCAATACAAAGAATTGAAAGCATTGGGCGAGTCCCTCTCTCCAATGAAGACACATATCAGCTTAGAATCCAATACAAAGAATTGAAAGACGGTAATGGAGAAGATAAAAACCTATCAGCCTGGCAAACGCGAATCCAATACAAAGAATTGAAAGTTCATGCAAGGGACTTGGTCCAACGCCACTGCCATGGCTTATACTGGAATCCAATACAAAGAATTGAAAGCTTTTTCAATCTGTATAGATACGTCCTTGCTTCATTGCAGTGAATCCAATACAAAGAATTGAAAGCCGGAAAAGAGTTGAGGAGCTGAGGGAGATCATACGGCTAGGCGAGCTAAGAATCCAATACAAAGAATTGAAAGTCAATATCCTTCACATAGTCAGGATGAGCCTGAAGCCACAGAATCCAATACAAAGAATTGAAAGACTCAGAAAGTCCTAGAGATCCTTAGCAAAAAGTTCAAGAGAATCCAATACAAAGAATTGAAAGGAGACGTAAACATATTGATCTTTGACGATCTCTCATTCATAGTGTGAATCCAATACAAAGAATTGAAAGTATTCTTTTATCACCGTCTTCTGATTGCAAAATATAGTGTTGAATCCAATACAAAGAATTGAAAGCTTAGATACCCTCATGAGCTATATACAAGTTAAGGAAAGTGAATCCAATACAAAGAATTGAAAGAGGGCTTTTAGGCGGGCTATTAGGAGGTTTAGGAGGCCCAGGGGAATCCAATACAAAGAATTGAAAATGCGAGAAGTCTCTTCCCAGTAGTGAGACTCTAGTGGCCTCTAGAATCCAATATAAAGAATTGAAAGATTATTTTGTCTGTTACTGTGAGTAATCCTACGGCTACGTATGTTTTTAAGGCGTACCATACTATGAATGGTAGAGCTCCCACTAGTGTGGCTTTGGCAAGTGCGTTGAGTAAGCTCAATCCCTTGAAGAGTGTATACCATGCTGTGAGGTATAGTACTCCAAAAGCGTATATAGTGGTCATTATGGCTGTTGCGGCTATTATGAGTCTACGTGGAGTAATCAATCTCCCCTCACCCACAATAAATCCTCCCAGTATAGATGCTGCGAGAAACCCAATGATGTATCCAGATGTAGGGAATAAGATATACCAAGGTTCACCACAATATGCAAATATAGATAAGCCGGCTAATCCCCGTGGACATATGCTAGGATAATTCTCCAAGCCCTCCTACCAAGGACTAGAATAATGTATGTTAAAACCTTAGTTTGAAGTGTAAATGGAACTGGAGATACTGGAGGATTGAAACCCTCCTACTAGAAGTGTTGAGAACACCAATCCCAGCCAAGACTGCAATCATCTCTCTCAACACCATACGTAGCCTACCCTCAGACTTCTACAGGGACAACAGCCCGAGCTTCACCCTCACACCATGCCTATCTATACGCGGAGCAACCAGTGCATATTAAGGAACCATAGGAGAGATGATAAATCATAAGCCATGGACAAAACCCAATGAAGTACCAAACGCTGAGTAACCCTATTGGCGATCGCTCTAACTACGAGGAATTTTATGTATGATACATCACATTAATTCCCGGTAATTACTTAGTCCACTACGTGGCATAATATTTTCCCTGTGAGTATCGTAGTGCACCCGCTTCAGGTCGAGTTATTCACGTTAATCCATGTATACTTTACATATTGCTATACCGCAATGGTTCATTATAGATGTATGTATAAATCCGCTGTCACGAGGCGATCATAGTGAGTAGTTAAGTTGAGTAGCTATACTGTTAACGAGTGAACTAATCGGAAACTCGTCATTAGAAACGAGTGAGAATTATCCATTATTTGAAGTTAATTAGAGTTCATGGATTAATCCTTAAAAACTCAACTCTTATTGCATGCACTGAGCACGATATACATGGGTCATATGCTACTGCAATATACTTCGCTATATCAACTGCTTTCCCATTAATCCTCTTGTTTCTCAGAGCTCGTGTCGCTGTATCCTCCATTGAGGCTAGATTTTGAGCCGTTGGCGTTATCAATGTACACTCCTGTATTCTCCCATTATCTCCAAGCTTAAACCTCCCGTAGAGTACTCCACGAGGGGCTTCAACAGCGTACTCGCATATTGAGCCTCCTCTAGTATTCACCTGTTTGATACTGCTAGGTATTTGCACTTCTCTATGTGATTCAAGGATGTCTCTTATCTCTAGGAGGGCATTGACCATCTCAGCTAGTCTCGCAACATAGGCCTCCACTACTCCTACTGGTGGACTCCAACCATGTGATTTAAGCAACTCCCTCGCCTCCTCTCTAAGCATACTATAGTATTTGTTAAACCTTGCAACAGGGCCTACGTAGTAGCTCTCCCCTCCACGTAGTCTGTAGTGTGTAGCGTTTGAGTGCTCTACTCGGTGTGAGACTGACACCTCCCCATAGAACTCGCCGAGTTCATATACTTTATCACCAAGTAGTAGTTTATCCCCGTGGTGTGGGTATCCATAAACACTGTAAATGCATACCCCTAACCCACCACTAGGTAGCGCAACACTTGGTTTGAGACTAAGAACTATACTAGCTAGCTCGAGAGCAGACTTCAAGGCTCCAGTCACCTCGATCTTCGCCTTCTCAACCTCCTCTCTACTCGGCGCTCTATACACTCCCCCAATCTTCACGTTAACTACGTTGTGGAATCTACCACCTAGAATACTCATGATTCTACGTGAGTGGTTAACCAAGTCCACGGCCTTCCTAAATAAATCGGGGTTTCGACTAGCTAATTCAATAGTGGATCGCGAGTTGGTGAGCTCCGGTAGATTCATGAAGAAGACGTGGAGTGCATGGCTTTTAACTCTCTCAGCTAAGTGTATAGCCTCCCTGAGTCTCTCAATATACTCATCAACCTCGACACCCAGGCATTTCTCAAAAGCTTTTGCAGCCATGTAGGAGTATGATACTCCACACAAGCCGCAGACACGGCTAATTAAGTCAACTGTCATCCATGGATCCCTACCTCTGAGAATGTATTCGAAGAACCTAGGAGCCTCCGTGATCTCGTAGAGCACCCTGTCTACTAAGCCATTGTTCTCCAATATAATGATAGAGCCCTCACCCTCAACAAGAGTCATGGGCTTCCTCAATGAGACCCACCCAGGAGATCCCTGTACTTACCGTAGCTATATGCGGAGATGAGAGCCCTATAGTCTAGATCAGGGAGTCCAAGCTCTCTAAGTCTCTCTGCGAAAGCCAGGACTTTACCTCCATCAAGCCCGTGGAATTGCAGTCCATAACACCCATAACAACCCCTCCCAAAACCAGGGCATATCGCACCACAACCACTCACTGTAATCGGGCCTAGGCATGGAGTCCCCTTAGCAACTAGAACGCATGGTAAACCCCTCCTCTTACACTCACTACAAACTGTTTCATAGATAGCAACTGGCAGTCCCCCGAGATAGTACTTCCTCAAGAACGCCTTCACAGCGTTAGCGTTAACGGGGCAACCGGGTAGTGCATAGTCTACTTTGACCACTTGATCAAGGGGCTTCGGCTCTCTATATATCTCGTTAAACCCCTGCTTTAAAGGTAAGTCCCTACTCCCTGGTTTAAAACCCCCTATTGCACGTAGTGATTGAACACCACCCATTAACGCACATGTACCAGTAGCTACTATGAAACCCACGTGCTTCCTAAGATCCTTTAAAGCCTCCTCTTGATGCCTCGTTGTCACAGACCCCTCGACAAAGACTAAGTCAACGTCTCTGAATTCAATTGAGTCCACTAATTCCGTGGAGTATACCAAGGCGTAGTTGGCTCTAATATCATCCTCTAGTAGCGCTGACAATAACTCATTTATGCACCCAGAGCAAGAAGTCATCTTTACAATGGCGAGCTTCAGCAATTAAATCCCCTCAATCCAGAAGTACTCACCTAGTTCACCAATGGAGAATACAGGCCCATCCTTACAGACAAAGTAGTGTCCTAGTTGACAAGTACCGCAGACTCCAACACCACACCTCATACGCCTCTCCAGTGATACATAGATTTGATCACTCTTAAACCCACTATTGAGTAGCTTCTTGACACTAGTCCTCATCATCGCCTCGGGTCCACATACAAAGACCATGGAATCCCCAACATCTACATCTATGTATTCAATCAAGTCAGTTACGAACCCGACGTGGTAGCTCCAATTAGGACTAGCAGTGTCCGAGGATAGCAGTAGCTTAGTGTTGGGTATTCTAGCGTACTCCTCCAACTCGTACTTGTATAATAAGTAATCGGGAGACCTAGCACCATATAAAATATTCAATCTACCAAAGGCACCTCTACTAGACTCAACATACTTTATAACAGGCCTCAGTGGTGCGAGGCCGATTCCACCAGCCAATACCACGAGGTCTCTCCCCTCAGCCTCTCTTAGAGGCCACCCTCTCCCATAAGGCCCTCTCACACCAACAAGTGAGCCTGTGGAGACACGGCTTAGTATCGCGCCTGTAACTGCTCCTACAGCTCTAGCTGTGTGCTCTACGTATGTAAAGGATCCGCGCTTCGATGGGAGGCTGGATATAGATAGTGGTACTTCGCCTAGTCCATAAATGTAGACCATGTTGAATTGACCTGGCTCTGCACTATATGAACCACTCAGTCTAAGTGTATACGTCTTAACACCCGGGGCTTCATCAACAACCCCCACGACAAGGCTCCTCTCGAATAGAAATGGATTCTCAGGCTTCAACATTCTCCACCTCTAAAACCCTTGATAAATTCTCAACGAGGTCTAAGCCGAGAGGACACCAAGTAATACACCTACCACATCCAACACAGCCTAGTAAACCACCCGTCTGTAGGGGATAGTAGAGGAATTTGTGTAGAGTATAGTGTCTATACCTCATGTAGAGCTGCTTCCTGAAGTGTCCACCAGCTACTAAGCCATAAGTGTATGTGAGGCAACCAGTCCAAGTAGCAACTCTCTCTGCGTGGTTTTCCCCCACTCGATCAATGAACTCCGTGCAGAAGCAAGTGGGACACACATAGTTGCAGTTACCACAGCCAATACACTTCTTAGATACCTCCTCCCAAAACTCCTGGCTTGATGCAATCCCGCGGAGAGCCCTCCTAACCCCCTCTAGATCTGGGAGTTTCCTCTTCATAGAATCAACTGCTCTCTCAACCATTTGCTTATATAACTCAATGTATTCACTGCTAGCTCTCTCAAGACCCATAGACTTTAACACTTGGAGTCCAATATCTGATCCGGGCTTAAGCAATAACGTCTCCTCGTCTAGTCTAGCATACGCGACATCAAAACCCGACTCTACAATGGGGCCGGAGTTAACAGAGGCGCAGAAGCATGTACCACCAGGCTCCATGCACTCCTCGACGACTACCCCTACAATACTCCTCCTCCTAGCAGTGTATACAGGGTGTTTACCCAGTAGTATTTTATCTAGGACAGCAATAGCCTTCAAATCACATGGCTTAACGCCAAACAATACAGCTCTTCTCCCCTCTGAAACCCCCGTGTCTATAGCCTCATACCCCGGTGAAATAGTTAAAATCACCTGCTCTGGTGGGAGGAGGTACCATTTGGGGGAAAAGTGTGAGTGCCTAAATCTAAACCCCTCTACGATTTCATACTTACCCGGCTTCTGGACATCTGAGATTTCAAGTGGTAGCTCACTTATACCCTTGATCTCATCGAATACGGGGATTGTAGAGCCTCTTTTATAGCCGAGGAATACGGGGTCTCCAAGTAGCTTTTTAAACTCAAGCATCAACTTCTCCAAGTCTCCTAATCCAGCAATGTACATTTGGGTATCTAATTGAAGAATCAAAAGCAACACCATCAATAGGTAATTATGTAAAGCAAATAAATGTTNNATGCACTGCATTCACTTGCACTGGGATNATGAGTGTCTTGGATCTCTCCAATACTCCAAGAACTCTTCACTTATATTCACAAATGTTATTTAATTTAATCAATTGATTCTACTTAATGGTGGTTACTTGGAGACTGGTGTTGTCTTATTTGAGAAGGAGAAGCCTATTCCACCATATGTTAGGGTTTCCGCTAGTAGCTTGAAGAGAGTTGTTAGAGACATATTTGTCTCCCTTGGCTTAAGTGGTTTTGACGCTGAGATCGTTGCAGACGTACTTGTAACAGCTGATCTCATGGGTATTTCAAGCCACGGTGTCCAGAGGGTTGAGAGGTATGTTGCTGGGATTGAGAATGGTGCAGTCAATGTAAACCCCGATATGAAGTTCACTATTGACTATGGTGCTATAGCACTACTAGACGCTGACAATGGACTTGGACACATTGCTGGATTAAAAGCAATGAAGAAGGCTATTGAGAAGGCTAGATTGCACGGTGTTGGACTCGTCCTCGTCAAACACAGTCACCACTATGGAATAGCTGGATACTACGCTTTAAAGGCTGTAGAGGAGGGTATGATTGGATTATCAACAACAAACTCCGAGGCTCTAGTAGCGTATATTGGGAGCGTGGAGAGATACCTCGGTACAAACCCCGTAGCATTCGCTGCCCCACGTAAAAATCCACCACCACTACTATACGATGGGGCATTGTCAATTATACCAGTTGGGAAAATAGAAGTTTACAGCAAGACAGGTAGAGAGATTCCAAGTGGATGGGTTATTAGTAGAACAGGTGAGATTCTACACGGTGATGCGGAGAGAGTCTATGAAGCCATTAAGAGTAGAGAGGCAGCAATACTGCCACTCGGTGGCTACCTAGAAGAATATGGTGGACACAAGGGGTCCGGCTTAGCCCTAATAGTCGAGATTATTTGCGGTGTATTGTCGGGTGCGGCTTGGGGTATTCACGTAGGCTACACAACTGTGAAAAACGCAAACGTGGGGCATGCTTTTGCAGCCATAGATATATCTAAATTCATGGATCTAGGCTTATTCTATGATAGAATAGAGCAATTAATAAACGAGGTGAAGTCGCTGAAGAAGTCGCCGTACGTTGAGAAAATATGGATACCCGGGGAGAAAGCATGGCTAACAATGCAGACAAGGCTCAAAATAGGCATACCAATACACTTAAATATACTTAGAAAACTCGAGGAAATAGCGCGTAAACACGGTGTATTATTCGACGTCGAGGTGCTCGAAGAGAGGTTAACATAGGCGTGTTGTTCTAGAGTAGTGCTACTCCTAACAAAAGGGTTTATGGAGCTCCACGTATTGGAGATATTTGTACAATAAAATAGAGTATCCCATAGATTAGAAGTAATACAGTAAACAAAGTGATCTACTTGTCTTTTTCACTTATTTATAGGAGCATAGGGGCTGTATGATTCATCTCCAACCAGTGATGAACTATGGGTCTTGTAGTTAACCCGTTGGGTGAATATTTTTATTACTAACCCTTATTAGTAATCACCATGGTGTAGTAGTCTTGACTGAGAGTATTGATTATAAGCCGGGTTTTGTAGAGGTCTTGGCTACTATTGTTTTATTCATACTTTGGACTATACCCGCCTTGTTTATTGATAAGCCAAATATATTGATCCTCGGTATTCCAATACTTTGGCTATACTACATCCTAGTCTCGATCACCACATCTATCGTCATTACACTACTATACATCTACTGGGAGAGGAGGCTGAGAGTGTGACTCCAGCACTACTCATAATGCTCGGGACTATTATAGCGTCAGCTATCATTGGATTCCTAGCCGCTAAGTTAAAATTCAGAGCTATGCGTGCAGATACATATATTGTCGCAGGTAGAGCGCTTGGTACAATGGTCTACTTCCTAAATACTGCTGCAGCGATATATAGTGGATATACATTCCTAGGTGGTGCAGGCTACTCTTATAAATTCGGTGCAGTAGCTATATTCATGTGGGCTACCTCTCTACTTGGATACATGATTGGTTATGTTGTTGCACCATATATTTGGAGCGTGGCGAAGAGGAACAACCTACTAACATTCTCAGACTTCATCAACTGGAGGTATCAGAGTAGGGTTTTGATGTTGCTAGCTGCCTTGATCTCCGTTGTTTTCAACATACCATATGTTCAAATGCAGATTAAAAGCGTCTCAATACTACTAGATGCATCATCACAGGGCGCAATACCCGGTATACACCTAGCAGCAGTCGCCTTCATACTCGTAGTACTATACGTGTTCATGGGTGGAATGATCTCCGTCTCAATAACAAACGTATTCTTCGGTGCATTAATGCTTGTAACAATGCTTGGCGGGAGCCTCGCAGTTATATTGAAGTACTTTGGCGGGCTCCCGGGACTATATAGTGCTGTTGCATCTACATCGCCAAAACACTTAACCCTCGGCTTAAAGCCGATACTATGGTTTATAGGGACTATTGTAGGGACATCTCTAAACTTCTGGGTTTGGTCTACTAGGGTTCAACTACTATACACTGCAAGAGATGTCAGGGTTTTGAGGAGGGGTATGGCTCTACTATCATGGTACATCATACTTGGAACACTGTGGATTACCCATGTAGGCTTAGCAGCCCTAGCACTAGGCTTGAAGCTCAAGGATGCAGACTACGCGTTTATAGAAGTAGTGAACCTCGCATATGGTCAAGTAGCACTAGGCTTGGTGGCTGCTGGAGGTGCAGCTGCCTCTCTATCAACTGCTGCAGCTATACTCCTAGATCAAGCGAGCACTACTGCTAGGAACATTCTATCACCACTAATTAAGAGAGAGCTAGATGATAGAGAATTAGTTTTCACAACTAGAGTCCTCGTGTTAGTACTGGGCATTATATCAACTATACTGGCCTACACCTCACCTGCACTACTAGTTGACCTGTACTTGCTAAGTGCTAGTGGAGTACTACAGTTATTCCCAGCGTTGATTATGGGTATATACTGGGGGAGCCTAAGTAAATACGAGGTGATACCTGGACTAGTCGTGGGTGAATTAGCTGTCATTGCACTATATGCTTTAAAGATGGAGCCGCTGGGTATACCTGGAATGATATGGGGTTTAATAGTAAACTTAGCCACATTGTCCACTATATACGCTTTGAGGAAAACTATGAAGTAGTTAATGCCCGGATTCATTGATGCAGTTTTTGTCTATAATGTGCACGTCCATGCTTTATCATACTTAACTATACGCCTACATACATCTATATAGAGTAAAGCTATATATACAACCCCTCTTTAAATATAGCAGTGGGTGTATTCTATGAGTAGTCACGTTAAAAAAGACTGGTTCGCCCTAGCTGAAAAACTCCATAGATTCTACCAGGGTAAAATAGAGGTTGCACCTAGGTGTCCAGTTACGAGACTAGATGACTTCAATATATGGTATACTCCTGGAGTCGCTGAGCCTTGTAGAAGGATTAAGGCTGGAGGTGAAGACTTATCATTCGACTACACGTGGAGGTGGAACTCTGCGGCCGTTGTTAGTGACGGGACAAGGGTTCTAGGGCTAGGTAATATTGGTGCAGCCGCTGGGTTACCAGTTATGGAGGGTAAAGCACTACTATTTAAGTTCCTAGGTGGCGTAGATGCTGTTCCAATAGTGTTGAAGGAGACTGATCCAGATAAATTCATATACATTGTGAAGGCCATGGAGGCTAGTTTTGGAGCTATAAACCTCGAGGATATAGAGTCCCCTAAGTGCTTCTATATACTGGAGAAGCTGCAGGAGATACTAGAGATACCGGTTTGGCACGATGACCAGCAGGGTACAGCTCTTGTAACTATTGGAGCGTTACTGAATGCTCTCAAGCTAACTGGTAGGAAAATACAGCACACTAGGATCACACTCGTTGGAGCTGGTGCAGCAAACGTCTGCACCTATAGATACTTAAAGGTGTTTGGCGCTAGACCCGAAAACATACTTGTTGTCGACACTAAGGGTATTCTACACAGGGATAGGGAGGATATTGAGGAGTTGAAGAAGACTAATCCATGGAAGTATAGAATCGCGGTTGAGACAAATCCAGAGCTTGTTAAAGGAGGGATTAGAGAGGCTCTTAGAGGTGCAGACGTAGTTATAGCTGCTTCAAGGCCGGGTCCCGGGGTGATCAAGAAGGAGTGGGTTGCAGAGATGAATAAAGATCAAGTAGTCTTCGCAATGGCTAATCCAATACCAGAGATCTGGCCTTGGGAGGCTAAAGAGGCTGGAGCCAGGATCGTTGCAACGGGTAGAGGGGACTTCCCCAACCAGATCAACAATAGCCTTGGTTTCCCAGCAGTATTCAGGGGTGTTTTAACGGTTAGAGCTAGGAAAATGACTGATGAAATGTTCTACGCTGCAGCAGAGGCTATTGCAAAGTACACTGAGGAGACCGGTATACACGAGGATAGAATTATTGGCACAATGGAGGAGGCAGAGCTATATGTGAGGGAGGCCATGGCTGTTGCTGAGAAAGCCATGGAGCTTGGCTATGCTAGGAGGAAGCTGTCTAGGAGTGAGTTAGAGGCTGAAGTAAGGGAGTTGATTGAGAGACCCAGGAAGCAGATGAAGGCATTAATGGATGCTGGTTTAATACCCCCAATGCCGGAGGGGTAGTTGAGTCTTGTTATCAAAGGAGACTATTGTAAAGGCTATTGTTGAGGGTATAAAGGTAGCGTCGATCTACCTACCACCAGACGTTAAGGATTCTTTAAAGAAGGCACTTGAAGTGGAGGAAAACCCAGCTACGAGGGCTCAGCTAGAGGCAATATTCAAGAACCTTGATTTAGCCGAGAAGCTGAAGGCCCCAATATGCCAGGATACGGGTTTATTATCATTCTACATAAAGGCTGGTGCTAAATTCCCAGCTCTAGATGTCGTCGAGGAGGCTTTGATAGAGGCTACGAGGATTGCTACGAGGGAGATTCCACTAAGGCCTAACACCGTGGATCCAATAACTGGCAGAAACCCAGGTGACAACACTGGCAGGTATGCTCCTGTCATTACATGGGATGAAATAGATCCTCGTGGAGACTACTTAGAGGTTACAATAGTCCCAAAGGGTGGTGGATCAGAGTATGTCGCAGTATTCACAATGATCCCGCCGGGGAAGGGGCTTGAGGGTGTGAAGGAAGTCGTCTTAGACGCTGTAGTTAAGGCAGGGGCTATGCCATGCCCGCCCACAATCATAGGGGTTGGAATAGCTGGAACCGTGGATAAAGCTGTTAGTTTAGCTAAGAAGTGTGCTGTCATAAGGAAAATTGGCTCTAGGCACCCTGAGCCGAAAATAGCGGCTTTAGAGGAGCAGTTGAGAGACATGATCAACGAGCTTGGAGTAGGTACAATGGGTATGGGTGGGAAAATCACAGCTCTAGATGTACACGTAGACTACGCATATAGACACCCAGCAACATACGCTGTCGCAGTAGTGTTCCAGTGCTGGGCAGCTAGGAGGGCAACTGTAACAATTAAATCCAATGGTGAATATACAGTCACACAGTAGAGGTGGCTCTATTGGAGTATAGACTTAAAACACCACTAGCCGAGGAGGACGTGAGGAAGCTCCGTGTAGGAGACATAGTCTACTTAACCGGGATAATATACACAGCACGAGACGCTGCACACAGGAGGATCATGGAATACCTGAAAGAGGGTAGACAACTACCCTTCGACCTTAGAGGAGGGGCAATATACCACTGTGGCCCGGTTGTCCAGAAGAAGAATGGTGAGTGGATTGTACTGGCCGGGGGGCCTACAACTAGTACTAGAATGGAGCTTTACGAGGGAGAGGTCATTGAGAAGCTTGGGGTTAGAATGGTTGTTGGTAAGGGTGGAATGGGTAGGAAGACTGCTGAAGCATGTGTGAAGCATGGTGCAGTATACACTACTTTCACTGGTGGAGCAGGTGTATTGGCAGCCCAGTCTATTAAGAGAGTAATTGATGTACACTGGCTAGACCTTGGTGTACCAGAGGCTGTATGGGTTCTCGAAGTAGTTGACTTCGGCCCCCTAGTTGTCGCTATTGACTCAACTGGGAGGAATCTAATAGAGGAGGTTGTAGAGGAGAGTAGTAGGAGGAAGAGTGAGTTATTGAAGAGGCCTCTTATACTCCCCTAGTTTTTAACTAAAACACTTTGCGTTATTGGTGTAGGCATTGCGTATTGGGGTATTTGTATGTAATTGTGGAGTCAACATTGCCGGTGTCGTGAACGTTAAGAAAGTGGTTGAGGAAGTGAAGAAAATACCGGGTGTTGTACACGCTGAGGAGTACATATACCTCTGCTCGCAGCCAGGGCAGGAGTTGATAGCTAGGGCGATAAGGGAGAGGAATCTAGATGGTGTAGTTGTAGCTGCATGCACGCCTAGTCTACACTATGAGACATTCTCGAGGGTTGTTGAGACAGCTGGTTTAAGCAAGTATAGGTTTGAAATGGTTTCTATAAGGGAGCTGGATAGCTGGGTTCATTTAGATAAGGGGTTGGCAACGGAGAAAGCTGTGAGGCTCATTGCCGGGGCTGTGGCCAAGTTGAGGGGTAATAGAGTCTATGAGCCTATTAGAATAGAAGTAGTTAAGAAAGTCCTCGTTATCGGGGGAGGTATTGCAGGCATAACTGCAGCACTCTCACTAGCCAAGATGGGTATTCCAGTAGTATTGATTGAGAAGTCTCCAAGTATTGGCGGTAAAATGGCTATGCTCCACGAGACTTTTCCAACACTAGACTGTGCACAGTGTATACTAACACCACTAATGGCTGAAGTCTCACGCCACCCACTCGTTAAGATCTACACTCTAACAGAATTAGATGGTGTTGAGGGGCATGTTGGGAGATTCAGGGTTAAATTGAGGATTAAACCACGTGGTGTAAAGATAGGTGATTGTAGACTCTGTGGATTCTGCGAGAGAGTCTGCCCTGTGGAGGTGCCTAGTGAGTTCAATAGGGGTTTGAGCAAGAGGAAGGCTATATATATACCATTCGCACAGGCTGTTCCCTCAGCCTATGTAGTTGACTTCGACCACTGCACTAAGTGTGGTAGATGCATTAGAGTATGCCCAGTTAAGGCAATTGACTTAGAGCAAAGAGAAGAAGTGGTCGAGGAGGAGGTTGGAGCCATTATATTGGCAACTGGGTATGAACTATATCCAGCTGAGAAAATACCAGAGTATGGCTATGGCTCAATAGGAGACGTCGTAGACTCGCTTCAATTTGAGAGAATACTCGACGTCCAGGGCCCAACTAAGGGGGAGATTAAGAGGCCTAGCGATGGGAAGCCGGTTAGGAGAATCGTATTTATACAGTGTGTTGGATCCCGCGATGTAAACCACTTACCATACTGCTCGAAGATCTGCTGTATGTATACAGCTAAGCACGCATTGCTTTTCCTTGAGAGGGTTCCAGGGAGTGAAGCCTATGTATTCTACATCGATGTGAGGACTGGTGGGAAGGGATTTGAGGAATTCTATAAACGTGTGCAGGAGGAGGGTGCTGTGTATGTTAAGGGGAGGGTTTCAAGGATATATAGAGATAGCTCAACTGGAGACCTAGTTGTCGAGGGGTATGATCTACTAGATAATAAGGAATTAGCGCTAAGGGCAGACCTCGTAGTATTAGCCCCGGGTATGGTTTCATTACTAGATAGGAAATTAGCTGAGCTACTAAAAATCCCTGTAGACCAGTACATGTTTGCAAGCGAGGTCCATCCAAAGCTTAGACCAGTGGAGACCCCTACACCGGGAGTACTCATAGCGGGGACTGTGCAGGGTCCAAAGGATATCCCAGAGACTATTGCTCAAGCGGCTAGTGCAGCGGCTAAAGCAGCGGAGCTACTACTCAGGGGATTCATAGAGAAGGAGCCTATTATCGCGGAGGTTGATAAGGAGAAGTGTAATGGGTGTAGAATCTGTGTAACTACTTGTCCATATGGAGCAATAGAGATCGTTGAGGGAAAGGCTGTCGTCAATGAAGCTATTTGTGAGGGGTGTGGTGCGTGTGAGGCTGCATGCCCTGTGGGTGCAATTCACTTGAGGAATTATAGAGAGGATCAACTCCTCGAAGTCGTTAAATCAGTTCTCGAGGTGGGTTAATTGTCCTGGAGGCCTAGAATAATTGCATTCTTCTGTAAGTGGTGTGCTGGTTCAGCAGCTGAAACAGCTGGTGTTATGAGGCTTAGATACGATCCAAACATAGTCCCTATAATAGTCCCTTGCACTGGTAGAATAGACCCACAGCTAGTGGTCAGCGCGTTTCTTAATGGTGCAGACGGTGTCTTAATTGGTGGATGCCACACTCCAAACGACTGCCACTACTCATCAGGGAATTTCAAGGCGTTTAAGCGAGTATATATGTTGAGGAAAATGCTTGCTGAAGTAGGAGTTGAGCCTGAGAGAGTTAGATTAGAGTGGATTAGTGCTTCAGAGGCTCCAAAACTCGCGAGGGTTGTTAATGAATTCGTAGAGGAAGTTAGGAGACTCGGCCCAATGGGTGGGAGCCGTGCTTAAACTAGCAGTAATACCTGGTGCTATATGTGGAGGATGCGATGTAGCACTAGCTAGTTTAGGGGAGAAACTACTCGATGTTTTAAAATACTATGAGATAGTCTACTGGCCTATCGCCATAGACAGAAAGCTGTCTGATCTCGGGGCTGTAGAGGAGATCGATGCATTAATCTACATGGGTGGAGTATCAACGAGGGAGGAGTATGAATTAGCGAGGAAGTTGTCGAGTAAGTCTAGAGTGAAGGTGGCTCTGGGGACATGCAGTGTCTATGGTGGAATACCTGGATTAAACTCATTATCATCACCACTTGAGGTCTACAAAGTAAACATGGGCAGGTCAGACCATTGGATACAGGGGGACTCGCTGGGATTACCTCAACTTGTTCCATACATGGCGTACACGGATGTAGTTGAACCAGACATTCTCGCACCTGGTTGCCCACCATCAGATAAAGTCCTTGATCAACTCCTAGAGCAGCTAATAGAGTACGCTGCGAAGGGCAAAATAGACCATAAGCCAATACTACTCGGAGACCCCGAGTCACTGTGTAATAAGTGCCCGAGGAACCCCAAGACCACTAAGATCAAGATGCCGGGGATTAAGAGACTACACGAGGTTGAATTAGACGACAAGAAGTGCTTCCTAGAACAGGGTATACTGTGTATGGGTCCAGCTACGAGGAATATATGTGACCACAGCTGCATTAAGACAAACTATCCATGCACTGGCTGCGGAGGTCCATTGGATTGGGGTGGAGATAGTGGGGTTTCAATGATATCGAGTATTGGGTCAGTACTTCTCGTTGACTCGGAGAAGTCGCTACTAGAGCCGGGTCTCACTAGGGAGATTGATAAATTAAGAGACTACATTGGAACATTCTATAGATATACTCTGAGGAAGTCGATGCTTTATAAACTCAGAGAGTTGAAGAAGGGTGGCTTGAAGTGAGTGAGTATAGATTATACAAAGTACTAGACCCCGTAACCCTAGTCGAGGGTGTAGCAAGAGTAGTTATAGTGACTAGCGATAGAGAAGTTAGAGCAGTATACCAGATCATGGAGTTCAGGGGCTTCGAGAAGCTCGCAATTGGTAGGAAAATGGAGGAATTACCGAGAATTATGTCAGCTATATGTGGTGTGTGTAGTTGGTCCCACCACCTAGTATCGGGTAAAGCAGTTGACGTGGTATTCGGGCGGAGGCCGACACCGAGATCTACTCTAGTGAGGAAACTAGTAAACTACATCCAAGTACTAGATAGCCACCTACTACACTTTGCACTTATTGGGCTACCAGATGTAACGTTATGGGGTGAGACGCAGCGAGACATTTCTAAACTCCTCGCTAAGAACCCAGAGCTCGTCGAGGCTGCCTTAAAGACGCGCAGTTTACTCAAGGTTCTAGAGAAGAAGCTTGTTGGTAAAATTCAGCACGGGGGTTTCGTTGTACCAGGTGGTGTGACGAGGGGTTTCAATAGGGATGAAATCGCTGAGGCCGAGAAGATCCTCGGTGAGATAAGCGATTTGACTATTAAGTTGCATGAGTTCTTCAAAGACAGGGTGGTTTACAGTGGTTTATTGAGGAAGCTCGCTGAGAGGGGTGAATTTGACTTAAAGGCATATAACCTGGG